>CEWK01062256.1_pt1 | contig 13725 bp, 16 predicted proteins | sample 531431 | NCBI WGS metagenome assembly CEWK01 (sample SAMEA2623059, study PRJEB7988) | marine metagenome | isolation source: saline water (ENVO:00002010), including
TCATTAGTTCCCAATTCTTTTTTTATCAGATTTCTTGGAAGGTACCATCCAACTAACAGAGCAATAAAGAATCCTCCAACAGGCAACATAATGTTATTTGTTAAATAATCGAGTCCTGACAGAAAAGTAAATCCCATAATTTTTACTTCTGACCAAAGATTAAAAGAAAAGATACTCCCCAAGCCAATAACCCAGATTGATATACCCAGTACAAAAACAATAATTTTTCTTTTAAATTTAAGTCTTTCTTCCATCCAGGCCGTAAATGGCTCAAGCAATGAAATTGCTGAACTCAAGGCAGCGATTGAAAGAAGTATAAAAAAAATAATTGAAAATATACTTCCATAAGGTAAAGAGTAAAAAGCTACAGGCAAAGTTTCGAAAATCAAACTTGGACCGGCATTTATAGAAAGGTCTGCGTTATTAAAGACAATTGGAAATATTGCAATGCCGGCAATTAAAGCTACAAAAGTGTCTAAAATAATTATTAAAAAAACTGTTTTTCCAATTAATTGTTTTTCTGGAATATAGGCGCCATAGGCCATAATTGCGCCCATTCCAATGGATAAAGAAAAAAATGCTTGGCCCATTGCGCTGATTATGACTTTAGGCGTAAGGGCTGAAAAGTCAGGATTAAAAAGAAAGATCATCGTTTTATTAATATCTCCGATTAATGAAGAATAAATGGCAACTAAAACAATAAACAAAAATAAAATTGGCATTAATAAACTTACCGATCTTCCTATGCCTTTGATAACACCATACCCAACTATCATGCAAGTTATGATCATAAATACTGAATGCCAAAAAATAAGTTTTAAAGGTGATGCCGCAAAATTTGAAAAATATTCAGTCGAATAATTTGAGGGATTTTCAAGTCCAGGTGGAAAAATATTAAACATGTATGAAAAAGCAATACCTGCGAAAACACTGTAGTAAGATAGAATCAATACTCCTGCAAGGGCGCCAATTACTCCTAAATATTTCCAATGACGTTTGAGATTAAAATCTAAAGAAATCTTTTTTAAGGAATTAATAGGACTTTTCCTGCCGTATTTACCTATAAGTATTTCTGATGCCATTATTGGAAGACCAATAATTAAAATGCACAACAAATAAACCAAAACGAATGCACTTCCTCCGTTTGAACCAACCATGTAAGGAAATTTCCATATGTTTCCAAGTCCAACAGCGGATCCTGCAGCGGCTAATATAAAAGTCGAGTTACTTTTCCATATTTTATCATTACTCATAGAAGATAATTTTATAGGCTTTTCAAGAGGTTATACTAGTTGAGTAAAATGGTGAAAGACAAGAAAATAAATCGAAAGCCTGTCATTGAAAATCGACAAATAAAATTTAATTACAAGCTTTTCGATACTTTTGAGGCCGGAATTTCTCTTCTAGGATGGGAAGTTAAATCAATCAGAGCATCTAGTGTAGATATAAAGGACAGCTACATTCTCATGAAAAAAGGAGAGGCCTTTATTATTGGATTATCAATTACACCCTTAAAAGAGGTAACTCAATCTGTAGATTCTTCAAGGGTAAGAAAACTATTACTAACAAAATCAGAATTATCCAAAATCTTCAAAGCTACCCAAGAAAAAGGTCTTACATGTGTTCCTGAAAAAATCTTTTGGAAGGATAATTTAATCAAACTTAAAATAAGTCTTGGGCAGGGAAAATCTAAATTTGATAAACGAGAAAGTATAAAAAGAAAAGAATGGCAAAGGGAAAAAGAGAAAGCGAAAAAGTTTAATAGCAACTTTTTGAAAAATAATTAAAATAAACCCCTTTTTGGGGGCGAAATGGATTAGACATCTGTTTTAGAACTAAAAGTGCATGTCGAGTGGGTAACAACCTCGTAAAAAATAGTTGCAAAACAATTAGTTGGCAATAAAGCAAACTACGCACTAGCCGCATAATTTGGCTAGCTCTATTTACCTAATGCCTATTAGGGTAGATATGAGTCGATTAATAGGCTGCTTAGAAAAATATTTCTGTGGTTTTTCTAACAAGTTTTTACAGAATACTTTTTAAATATCCTGCTCATCGGAGATTTTAAAAGGAATAAAAAAGATGAATCTAAACATGTAGAGCTGATAGGGAAAGATTGATGGACGCGGGTTCGATACCCGCCGCCTCCACCATAATTGTATAATCTGTTAATGAAGATCTTTCTCATAAATCTAAAAAGAGCAACAGAAAGGTTAATGTCATGTGAAGAAGAGTTCAGAAAAGCTGGACTTGACTTCAATATAATAGAGGCGATCGATGGAAAAGAATTAAAGCTTCCTCATGATAATTTTTCTTCAATTAAGTATTCTTTATTACACGGGAAAAAAAGTAATTTAGGCGAATTAGGGTGTTATCTCAGTCATTTGAAAGTATTGAAAACTTTCATTGAGTCTGAAGAAAATTATGCTTTAGTTTGCGAAGACGATATCAAAATTGACAGTGAAATAAAGGAAATAGTAGATAAAGCCTTAAATTCAGATATAAATTTTGATCTTCTGCGTCTAAGCGGAGGTAGCAATCCATCTATAGAGAAAGGCATTCCAGTTAAATTAAGACAACTGACTGATAAATATCATTTAGCGCTAAATTTTGGATTTAAGTCCGGAACAGGATCATATTTAATAAATAGAAAAGCAGCGGAGGCTATTTTAAAAAAACTAAAAGTGATGTCGCTACCCATAGATCATGCTATCGATAGAGATTGGCTTTTGAACATAAGATCTCTATGTATCTCACCCTCTCCTATTTTACTAAAAGAGGAATTACACCTCCGTAACTCTTTTATAAATGCAACCAAATCATACAAGTTAAACCCCCTAATTAGATACTGGGCAATGGTGCCTTATAGATTTGTGAATGAATTAATAAGAATTTTTTATAAAATATTTATTTGGATAAAAATAAAAATTGATGATTGACAATAGTTAAATTAGTCTTCATCATCGCTCACTATGGCAAATATCCAATCAGCAAAAAAACGATCTAGACAGGCCGTTGCAAAAAATTCTCTAAAGAGTTCTCAAAGAGCTACTATGAGAACTTTGATTAAGAGCGTAGAAGATGCTGTAGATCAAAATGATCCTGCCAAAGCTAAAAGTCTTTTTTTATCTACTCAGAAGACTTTAGATAAATTAGCCAATAAAAAGGTTGTTTCTAAAAATAAAGTTGCTCGCCAAAAATCCAGACTTATTAAATCTATAAAAAACTTAGGCTAAAAATATTTTAGTTCCTTGTTCTTGATTTTGAATCAAGTCAATTAAAGCGTTTTTTCTTTTGCCATTCAAAATCCAAACTACTTTTTTGGCCTTTAAAAAATCTTTTGCAGCTTTAATTTTAGTAATCATTCCGCCTCTGCCAAAAATTCCTGAATTTCCAAAACTAATTGAGTTCACGTTGAAATTATTTAAATTGATTTTACTTATAACTTTTGCATCTTTATTTTGGTCGGGATTTTTATCGAAAATTCCATTCTGATCCGTCATGATAATTAATTTTTTTGAATTTAGTAGTGATGCAACTTTGCCACTAAGCCTATCATTATCACCATTTAGAATTTCTTCTGTAGATATAGAATCATTTTCATTAATAATTGGAATTGCTCCAAGATTAATTAAGTTTGAAATACTTTTTTTAGCATTTTCAGACCTTTTTTTTACTTTGAAGTCTGAATGACTCAATAAGACTTGAGCTGTTATTAAATCAAATCGTTTTAACTCTTTCTGATAACTATTTATTAAGCCTATTTGACCAGCAGCCGACAGAGCCTGCAAAAAATCAATCGATTTAGGTTTTGAGTCTAATTTCCATATTTTCATTCCTTGGGCAATTGCACCTGAAGATACTAAAACAATATGAAATCCTTTTTTATGTAGTCTATAGATTTGTTCAGATATTATCTTTATAAATTTTAAATTAGGGAGCCCTGATGGAAGAGTTGTCAAACTCGAGCCGACTTTGATTACTAATAGCTTTGAAAGATTAATTTTCTTCATTTTTTAGTCTGTTTCCAATTTCGCTAACTAATCTTTCTAGGCCCTCATTTGAAAAAGATGATACACAAAAGACATTCTTATCGCTAAAAAGTTTATTTATCTCTTTATCAAAATCATTCCTATTTTCTTGGGGTATTTTATCCATCTTACTAATTACCACCCATTGTTCCTTGATATTTAATTCTTCACTAAAACCAGCTAGTTCCTTATTTATTTCAAGGTAAGCTTTTTTTATTTCTTTTAAATCTCCTTCATCTAAATCAATAAGGTGAAGCAATATTTCTACCCTCGAGAGATGTTTTAAAAAATCTATGCCTAAACCTACTCCTTTTGATGCACCGGGTATCAATCCAGGGATATCCGCAACAACGAAACTTGAGTAGTTATTTATTTTCACTACTCCTAAATTTGGACTTAGAGTTGTAAAAGGATACTCTGCGATTTTTGGTTTTGCTGACGATATTTTAGAAATTAAAGTTGATTTACCTGCATTAGGCTTTCCAAGAAGCCCTACATCAGCTAAAACTTTTAATTCCAGTCTAATTTGAATAATCTCACCAACTTGTCCATCGGTGGTTTTACGGGGAGCTCTATTAGTTGAAGATTTAAATCTTGCATTTCCTAGACCGCCCTTTCCTCCTTCTGCTGCTATGTATTCTTGGTTTGATTCTGTTAAGTCACACAACAATTCATCAGTTTCATCATTGATAAGAGAAGTTCCCATTGGCACTTCCAGGATGGTATCCATACCATCTTTTCCATGCATATTTTTTCCTTTTCCTTGTGCTCCATTTTGAGATTTATATTTTCTTTTGAGCTTAAAATCCTGCAAGGTATGTAGGGATTCTTTTGCAATGAAGTTTACATTTCCTCCCTTACCGCCGTCTCCACCATCAGGACCGCCTCTAGGAATGAATTTTTCTCTACGAAAACTAAGGCAGCCATTACCGCCGTCTCCTGAAGAAATTTCGATTATTGCTTCATCAATGAAGCGCATGTTTTTATGAAGTTGATTCTATGTTAACGAATTGTTTTAGATTTTTTCCTTTTTTATTAAAGAAAACTTTTCCTTCACACTTTGCAAAAAGAGTATGGTCTTTTCCTATACCCACATTTTGCCCAGGATGGAATTTAGTGCCTCTCTGTCTAACAAGTATCTCTCCTGCTGAAACTGCCTGACCGCCATATCTCTTTATTCCAAGCCTTTTTGATTCGGAATCTCTTCCGTTTCTAGAACTTCCACCTGCCTTTTTATGAGCCATAACTTATTGATTCTATTTTTACTTTAGTTAAATTTTGTCTGTGTCCTTGTTTTTTTCTGTAATCTTGTCTTCTTTTCATCTTAATGATGGTGATCTTTTTTGTTTTCAAATGATTAATAATTTTTCCCTTTACAACTGCCCCATCTAACAAAGGTTTACCAATGTTCAGATTTCCGTCCTTGATAACTGCTAGAACTTCAGGAAATTCTATAGGATCGCCTTCATTGAGAGGTATTTTTTCAAGAAGAATTTCTTCTCCTTCGGAAACTTTATGTTGCTTTCCTCCACTTTTTATTACTGCGTACATGACTTCAAATTACAAAATAGATGCGAATAGTATAGGATAAAACCTTTCATCGCAATGATTATGGGACTTGCAATAATTGGTTTTAAAAATGAATCATAAAAATAAAAATAGCTTTTCTAAAGAGGAACTAATTGCATGTTCAAACGGAGAACTTTTTGGTCCTGGAAATGGGCGATTACCCAATAATGAAATGCTGATGATGGACAGAATTATTGAAATAAATGACTCCAATGGTGAATACAATAATGGAGAAATTCATGGCGAATTAGATATTGAGCCAAACCTATGGTTCTTTGATTGTCATTTTTCAACCGATCCAGTCATGCCAGGATGTCTTGGTTTGGACGCGATGTGGCAACTATTGGGCTTTTATCTCCTTTGGGAGGGAAACAATGGTATCGGAAGAGCTTTGGGATCTGGGCAAGTAAAATTTTATGGGCAGGTTTTGCCTAAAGCAAAACTTGTTGAATATAAAATAAGTATAAAGAAAATAAGAAAACAAAAATTAGTTATTGGGTTTGCTGACGGATTGATGCTTGTAGATGGAAAAGAAATATATTCTGCAAAAGATTTAAGAGTTGGATTGTTTGAAGATCCTCAAAATTTTTAAGAGATGGGAAAAAAAAGAGCAGTTATAACTGGCATGGGTTCTATTTCTTGTATAGGAAATAATTTAAATGAAATTTCTAAATCTTTGAAGGAAGGAACCTCGGGTATTTTTTTTAACAAAGAATACGAAAACTTAGGATTTAGAAGTATGGTCTCTGGTTCAATTAATATCGATCTTAAAGAATTGATCGATAGAAAGCTTTTAAGATTTATGGGAGAAGCTGCATCGTATTCTTACCTTAGTGCTTTAGAGGCAATAAAGGATGCAAATCTACCTAAGAGTATTTTCGATACTGACAGAATAGGAGTTATTGCCGGTTCAGGAGGAGCATCTTCCAGGAGCCAAGTCGATGCAGCTGATATCATGCGAAACAAAGGAGTAAAAAGGATTGGTCCTTACAGAGTTACTCAAACAATGGGAAGCACTGTTTCGGCATGTTTATCCACGTCTTTAAAAATTAAAGGAGTAAACTTTTCAATTTCTTCTGCCTGCTCTACCAGTGCCCATTGCATTGGCTCCGCATGGGAACAAATTCAACTTGGAAATCAAGATGTAGTAATTGCTGGTGGTGGAGAAGATGAACATTGGACACAATCTGGACTATTTGATGCTATGGGCGCTTTATCAAGTAATTTCAATAATGATCCATCAAAAGCATCTAGACCATTTGACGAAAATAGAGACGGCTTTGTAATTTCGGGTGGTGGTGGAATAGTTATTGTTGAAGAACTTGAACATGCATTAAAAAGAGATGCTGAGATTTATGCTGAAATTAAAGGTTACTCTGCTACTTCTGATGGGGACGATATGGTTTCGCCATCTGGAGAAGGTGCAAAAAATTGCATGCAGAAATCTTTTGAGATGAGCGAACTGGATTCTATTGATTATCTTAATGCTCATGGGACTTCAACTCCTGCTGGAGATCCAATTGAGATTAACGCCATCAAATCCGTTTTCAAAGAAAACCCTCCAATCATTAGTTCGACAAAATCATTAACAGGTCATACTTTAGGAGCAGCTGGCGTACAAGAATGTATTTACAGCATACTAATGATGAAAGGAAATTTCATCTCAGGTAACAAGAATTTATCTTCGCCAATACCCGAGGCAAATGGGTTGAATATTCCAGAAACATCTATCGAGAGAGAGTTTAATTCTTTTATGAGTAACAGTTTTGGTTTTGGAGGAACTAATACAAGTCTAGTTCTTTCAAAATATGAAAATTAAAAAGGTATATCCTCGTCGTCCCAAGGAACACTCTCTTCTTGAGAGTTTTGAGGAGTTTGATCAACTCCAGAGTTTTCTTGATTCTGCAGATTCATTTCACCCCTTGAGCTAAGCATTTGCATTTCTCTAGCAACGACTTCAGTTCTAAATTTTTTTTCACCTGTATTTTTATCTTCCCAGCTGTTTGTTCTTAGCTGACCCTCAACATATATTTTTGAACCCTTTTTTAAATACTGTTCAACAATTTCTGCAAGACGATTAAAAAAAACTATCCTGTGCCATTCTGTCTGCTCAACAAGTTCTCCTGAATTTTTATCTTTCCAGCTGTTGGAAGTAGCGATAGATACATTTGCAATGGGAACGCCACCAGCCGTATAACGCACCTCAGGATCTTGGCCCAAATTTCCAAGTAATATAACCTTATTTATTCCACTTTGAGCCATAATTGATATCTGATAAGTTAGTCTAATCTAAAAAAAATATTAAATAAATGAAATTTATCCAAGTAAAAGGTGCAAAACAACATAACTTAAAAAATATAGATTTAGATATTCCTAGAGATAAATTAACAGTTATCACTGGCCTCTCGGGCTCAGGCAAGTCTTCATTAGCATTCGATACTTTATACGCTGAAGGACAGCGGAGATATGTCGAGTCTCTTTCTGCATACGCAAGACAATTTCTGTCTGTCATGGATAAACCTGAGGTGGATACCATTGAAGGATTATCTCCTGCAATTTCTATTGAACAGAAATCTACTTCTCATAATCCAAGATCAACAGTTGGAACAGTCACAGAAATTTATGATTATCTAAGATTGCTTTTTGCCAGATCGGGATCCGCAAAGTGTTTGGAGCATAATATTTCATTGGAAGGTCAAACAATTGACCAAATTGGGAAAAAAATACTAAAAAACTTTGATAAAAAAAGAGTATATATCTTAGCTCCTCTAGTAAAAGAACAAAAAGGAGAACATGTGAATCTTTTGAGCGATCTTCTTTTGAAGGGTTACGTAAGAGTAATTGTCGATGGATCAGTTTATGATTTAAATGATCAGATAAGTCTCGATAAAAATAAGAAACATTCCATTTCAATAGTAATCGACAGGCTTTCTATAAACTCAAAAAATAATAGTCGTTTAATTCAATCTTTAGAGACTTGTATTACTGAATCAAATGGTCTTGTCGAGATTTTAGATATGGATGATGAAAAAAATTTAGAATCTTTTTCAACCAAAATGGCATGTCCTGTATGTGGGTTTAGCATTCAAGAATTAGAGCCAAGATTATTTTCTTTTAATAGCCCTTCGGGTGCATGTCCTTCTTGTGATGGTTTGGGATACAAATCGAAAATTGATTTATCAAAATTAATCCTTAGACCTGAGTTGAGTCTAAACCAGGGTGCAATAAAGGATTGGGATGCAAGTCATACTTACCATAACCGTTACCTGCTAAACAGAGTTAGTAGGACTTTTGATTTTTCTCTTGATACTCCTTTTGAAGATTTAAGCGAAAAAGAAAAAGAAATTATCCTTTACGGAAATGAAGAGGAAGTTGACTTCAGCTATGTTTCAAAAAGAGGTTTTAAACGAGAAATCATCAAACCTTTTGAGGGAATAGTCAACAACATTGAAAGAAGACTCGGAGATACTGATTCAAATTTTAGGAGGGAATATTATGCAAAATTTATGACTAATACTGTTTGCGAAGATTGTCACGGAACAAGACTAAACCTTGAAGCAAGGAGTGTTTTTATAAATAAATATTCACTTCCTGAAATCGTTAATATGACAATTGGTGATGCCTTGAGTTTTTTTAAAAAACTTTCTTTATCAGGGGTAAAAGGCGAAATAGCTGTAAAAATTATTAAGGAAATAAAGGAACGTTTGAATTTTCTATCTGATGTTGGGCTAAATTACCTTACTCTTTCAAGAAGTGCAGAAACTTTGAGTGGAGGAGAAGCTCAAAGAATTAGATTGGCATCTCAAATTGGAGCTGGATTAGTTGGGGTAACTTATATTTTAGACGAGCCATCAATTGGATTGCATCAAAGAGATAACAAAAAACTTCTCTCTACCTTAAATAGATTAAAAGAACTAGGTAACACCGTGATAGTTGTTGAGCATGATCAAGAAACTATAGAGGAGGCCGATCATATTATTGATATTGGCCCCAAAGCAGGTATTCATGGAGGAGAAGTTTGTTTTTCTGGAAATATCAGTGAGTTAAAAAAAGCTAAAAACTCTCTTACATCGCAGTATATTTTTGGAAAAAAGAAAATACAAATCGATAAGAAGAAAAAAATTAGTGATAAGGGCAAAGTTAAAATCTTTGGTTGCACAGGAAACAATCTTAAAAACGTAGATTTAGAAATTCCTTTGGGCAACATAATTTCTATTACTGGGGTATCTGGTTCAGGCAAATCAACTTTAATAAATCAAACCCTTTATCCTGCCTTAACTAATAGTATAAGTAAAAGCTCTTTGAAGACGGAATCTTTTAAAAAGATTCTGGGAACTGAGAACGTAGATAAGGTAATTGAAATAAGTCAGAGCCCAATTGGAAGAACTCCCCGTTCGAATCCTGTTACCTATACAGGAATTTTTACTCCAATCAGGGAGCTCTTTGCTGGTACTCAAGATGCAAGAGCAAAAGGTTACAAACCAGGAAGATTTAGTTTCAATGTAAAAGGTGGAAGATGTGAAGCCTGTGAGGGAGATGGAATGATTAAAGTGGAAATGCATTTTCTGCCTGATGTTTATGTCAAGTGTGACGTTTGCAATGGAAAAAGATACAACAACGAAACTTTAACAATAAAATATAAAGGGAAAAATATTTCGGAAGTTTTAGAAATGACTGTCGAACAAGCTACGATTTTCTTTGAAGCCGTCCCGAAAATAAAAAAGAAACTTGATACTCTTAATCAAGTAGGACTTGGTTATTTGAAATTAGGTCAGCCTGCTACTACATTATCGGGTGGTGAAGCTCAAAGAGTAAAATTAGCTAAAGAACTTTCAAAGAACTCTACTGGGAAAACTCTTTATCTTCTTGATGAGCCAACAACAGGTTTGCATTTTCATGATGTTCAATTATTAATGGATGTGTTACAAAAACTTAATTCTCAAGGGAATACTATTGTAGTTATAGAGCATAATTTAGACGTGATAAAAAATTCTGACTGGATTATAGACATTGGTCCTGAAGGTGGGCATGGAGGAGGAGAAATAGTAGCCGAAGGAACAGTAAGTCAAATTGCTAAATGCAAAAAATCTTATACAGGGAAATTTCTTTAGCTTTTTTTACTCTGACTTGTTTGATTCTTTTTGAATATCTTCAGTCTCTATAGATCTATCAACAAACTCAATAAACGCAATAGGAGCGGCGTCTCCTTTTCTAAAACCAGTCTTAATGATTCTAGAATAGCCACCTGGTCTATCTTTAAATCTAGGGCCTAAATCAGAAAAAAGTTTTCCTACCGAAGATTTATTTCTTATTTGAGCAAAGGCCAATCTTCTATTAGCTGTTGAGTCATCCTTTGCTAAAGTGATTAAAGGTTCTATAAACGTCCTCAATTCCTTAGCCTTAGGCAAAGTAGTTTTAATCCCCTCGTGCTCTATTAAAGAAATAGCTAAAGATTGAAATAATGCTTTTCTATTTGAACTTTTTCTTCCAAAGGTTCTACCCTTTTTTAAATTACTCATTAACTTTCTATGTTTGATGGAGGCCAGTTATCTAGCTCTAATCCTAATGACAATCCTCTTGCAGCTAAAACATCTTTAATTTCGTTCAAGGATTTTCTCCCGAGGTTCGGAGTTTTGAGCAAGTCAGATTCTTTTCTCGTAACAAGATCTCCTATGTAATAAATTTTTTCTACTTTCAAGCAATTAGCTGATCTTACTGTTAGCTCAAGCTCATCAACAGGACGAAGCATAATTGGATCAACTGGAGGAATCTCTTCTTCTTCCTCTTCTTCCGTTTCGAAACCCAATTCTGCGAACGCTATTAATTGTCTTTGCAAAATAGTTGCTGCTAACCTTAATATTTCTTCTGGATCTATAGTTCCATTGGTATGAACATCTAAAGTAAGTTTATCCAAATCCGTTCTATTTTCTACTCTAGTATTTTCAACTTGATAGGCAACTTTTTCAATCGGAGAAAAAGACGCATCAAGCCTCAAGAGTCCAACCTCTTTACTCTCTCCCTCCTCTGTAGCAGAAATAATTACTGGATCATATCCTCTTCCTTTCTGAACTTTTATGGACATCTTGATATTTCCATTGTCTGCTAGAGTTGCAATTTGATGATCTGAATTGATGATTTCAACCCCAGCTGGAAGCTCAAAATCTCCAGCAGTTAATTTTCCTGTTCCAGATTTTTCTACTGATAACTCTGCTTCCTCAACATCCATCATTCTTACCGCAATTCCTTTTAGATTTAAGAGAATATTTATAACATCTTCGGCAACGCCGTCAATTGTAGAGAACTCATGTAAAACTCCATCAATTTTAGCTTCCACAACGCAGGAACCCGGAATAGAAGACAAAATAATCCTTCTTAAGGCATTTCCTAAAGTATGGCCAAAGCCTCTTTCGAGAGGTTCTAAAATAATTTTGGAATGATTAGGGTTCACTTCCTCTACAATGATTTCTTTTGGTGTAAGAAAATCCTTAATGATATCGAAATTGTCTGTCATAAAATCCTCTATTTAAATTTTTTACCTCGAGTACAACTCAACAATGTAGTTTTCATTTATTTCACTACTTAGTAAGTCTCTCGATGGTAAATTCTTAAAAGTTCCGGTAAAACTTTCTTTATCTACCGAAACCCATTCGCAAGCTTCTCTTTGATCGCTTAGAGATAAAGCTTGTGTAATTCTTTTTTGTGATTGAGATTTTTCTGAAATAGAAATTTCATCACCTTCTGAAATCTGATAAGAAGGAATATTTACTTTTTTTCCGTTCACAAGGACGGATTTATGGTTAACAATTTGCCTAGCCTCAGCTCTCGTAGAGGCAAAACCTAATCTATAAACAACGTTGTCTAATCTTGATTCAAGAAACAATAGAAGATTGGTACCTGTTTCTCCTTTTTGACGAGCAGCTCTTTTATAATAGTTTCTAAACTGCTTTTCTAAAACGCCATACATTCTTTTAACTTTTTGTTTCTCTCTCAATTGCATACCGTAATCAGAAAGTCTTCCTCTTCTTAATCCATGAGCACCTGGAGGGTTTTCTGATCTTGCTTTTGATTCGTATGATCTATATCCACTTTTAAGTTGAAGATCAGTTCCTTCTCTTCTTGAAAGTTTAATTTTTGGTCCTCTATATCTAGCCATGATTAAACTCTTCTCTTCTTAGGTGGTCTGCAGCCATTATGCGGAATTGGAGTAACATCAGAAATTTTTGTAATCTTTAACCCACATCCATTTAAAGCTCTCACTGCAGACTCTCTACCTGAACCTGGGCCTGAAACCTCCACTTCTATTTCACTTAAGCCTTGATTCATTGCTTGTTCACCTGCCTTACTCGCTGCTATTTGTGCTGCAAAAGGAGTGCTTTTTCTTGAGCCTTTAAATCCATTTGCTCCGGCACTTGACCACGAAATAGTATTACCTTTTTTGTCAGTTATATTGATAATAGTGTTATTGAAAGTAGCAAGTATGTGAGCAACTCCTTCGCTTGCAACGGATCTAACTGTCTTTGTCTTCTTACTTTTTTCTTTAGCCATAATTATCTTCTAATAGGTTTTCTAGGACCTTTACGAGTTCTAGCATTAGTTTTTGTTCTCTGCCCTCTCACCGGAAGTCTTTTTCTGTGCCTTATACCTCTAAGAGTTCCTAAATCCATTAATCTTTTAATATTGGTACTCACTTCCCTTCTTAAATCTCCTTCTACCAAAAAGTTGCCTACTTCTTTTCTGAGTTTCTCTAATTCCTGCTCACTCAAGGCAGAAATTTTTGTATCAAATTTAATTCCGGTGGTTTCACAAATTTTTAATGCAGTGGTTCTTCCAACTCCATAAATATGGGTTAATGATATCCAAGCTTGTTTTTTATCAGGTATGTTTACTCCAGCTACCCTTGCCATTACCCTTGCCTCTGTTTGTGTTTAGGATCAACGCTACAAATTACGTAAACCGTACCTCTTCTCTTCACGATTTTGCAGCCTCTGCAAATTTGCTTAACTGATGCCCTGACTTTCATAATTACCTTTTAAAACCTTTTAAGTTAGCTTTTTTCATTAAAGACTGATATTGACTAGACAAAAGGTGTGATTGTACCTGAGCCATGAAGTCCATTACCACTACT
>CEWK01132616.1_pt1 | contig 13564 bp, 10 predicted proteins | sample 531431 | NCBI WGS metagenome assembly CEWK01 (sample SAMEA2623059, study PRJEB7988) | marine metagenome | isolation source: saline water (ENVO:00002010), including
TGGAAATTTTTTCGCAATATTTTCAACAATTTCGGGGGTTTTATCTGTCGAATTATCATTAACTACAATTATTTTTTCAGGCAATAGCGTTTGAGTGATGAGTGAACTCAAACAATCTTTAATGAAAGCCTCTTCGTTGTGAACAGCGATGACAATGTAAAACTTCAAACTCTTTCAGCGTAAATAATGTAATATCTTGGTATAAACCGTCTTAGTATAGGGCGAAAACCTATTTTTTTTGTAGGGTTTGTCCATTTTTTTGTGGCTTTAATTTCCCAGCCAGCTTTTTGTAAAAGCCAATCAAATTGCCAGTCCTCAAATTCGTGAAAATGACGGTCCCATGGGTCCGTTTTACTTTTATAGGCTGATGCAAACCATAGCCTTAAAGGGACACTGGCAATTAATTTTTTAGATTTTATTTTACTTAAAACATTAAAAGGTGCCACCAAGTGTTCAAGGATTTCAAATGCACTTACAACCTCGGCAGTGCTGTTTTCTACAGACGAAAAGTCAATGTCCAGATCTTCTCCACCAGTATTGTCAATATCAAAACCTTTAGATTTCAAGAGTTCCGAAAGTGGATTTTTCACCCCTAAATCAAGAATTGAATCAGTTTTTGGAATGTGCTGGTTCACAAAATCAAGTGTTAATTGATAGCGCTTCTTTGGATGGTTATTTTCGTACATTTAATATTTGTAAACAATGGCGTTGATGTGCATGCCTGCTCCCACACTTGCAAATATAATAATATCTCCTTTGGAGAGTTCATGATTTTTCAATTGCCCTTTTCTTATCAGGTCAAAAAGGGTGGGTACTGTCGCAACCGAACTGTTCCCCAATTTGTGAATGGTCATCGGCATTATTCCTTCTGGAACTGGCGTATTATACAGTCTGTAAAATCGTTTTACAATGGCCTCATCCATTTTTTCATTGGCCTGATGAATCAATATTTTTTTGACTTCTGATATGGCATATCCACTCTTGTCTAAACAGGATTTCATAGCGGCAGGTACATTGCTTAGGGCAAACTCATAAATTTTGCGGCCGTACATTTTTATAAAGCGTACATTTTCATCTTCTGATTTATTGTTTGAATTGCCAAAAAACAAGTGATAGACCTCGTCATGGGTATAAGAGGCAGTTTCATGCGCAACAATACCAATAGATTTAGAGGCTTCGACGATGCAGGCTCCAGCGCCATCGGCATATATCATAGAATCTCGGTCATAAGCATCTGTGACACGCGACAGTGTTTCAGCTCCAATAACCAGACACTTTTTGGCCATTCCTGCTCTTATATAAGCTTGGGCTTGTATGACACCTTCTACCCAGCCAGGGCAGCCAAAAAGGATGTCATAGGCAATACATTTTGGGTTTTTAATTTTTAGCAAGTGCTTGACACGGGCGGCCAAACAAGGTAAAATATCGCTTTGGATTGCATTGTGTTTCACGTCTCCAAAATTATGGGCACAAATGATATAGTCTAAAGATTCTTTGTCAATCTTTGCATCCAAAATCGCTTTTTCAGCTGCTTCGGCCCCTAGGTCAGAAGTTTTTAAGTGTTTTTTTGCATACCTTCTTTCAGAAATTCCAGTGATTCCCTTGAACTTCTCAACTATAATATCGGTTGGTGTATCGATAGCATTGCCTTCAATTGTGTAAAAAGAATGGCCGCGAAAATCGCTATTTTTTTTAATGAGCGATGGAATGTAACTGCCAGTTCCTGTAATGCGAATTGTCATGGATTGATTTTTAACCTTGGATTTATACTACCCACCCATTGTATTAATCTTTAGAAATTTTTCTGCTGTTTTGATTGCGGTTTCGGTCTGTTTTTGTAAAGTGTTTACATCCACAGAAAATTCATCTGTATAGGCTTCAATCGGGGCACAGGTACAAATTAAATTTCGATCTCCGTAAGCGTCGTCTACACGCCGTACTGTTGGCCAAAATTTATCCACTTTGATATAATCCAGTGGAAATGCTGCAGTGGCTCTGCTGTAAGGAAAATCCCATTGGTCACTGCTGAGCATTTCAAGGGTGTGTGGTGCATTTTTTAAAGGGTTGTTGGGCGAGGCTTTGTCTGCTACTTCAATTTCTTTACGAATGGCAATCATGGCGTCACAAAAACGGTCCATTTCAGCTTTGCTTTCACTTTCAGTGGGCTCAATCATCATGGTGCCTGCAACGGGGAAAGAAACTGTTGGGGCGTGAAATCCATAATCCATTAAACGCTTTGCAATATCGGTTACTTCAATACCCTTGGCTTTAAAATCTCTACAATCAATGATCATTTCATGAGCTGCACGGCCTTTTTCACCAGTATAAAGTGTGTCGTAAAATCCATGAAGCCGCTGCTTGATATAATTAGCATTTAAGATGGCAATTTTGGTTGCTTCAGTCAATCCTTTTGTACCTAACATTTTGATATATCCATAGGAAATGAGACAAGCCAGGGCCGACCCAAAGGGTGCGCCAGAGATGGAATTGATCGCTTGGGAACCCCCACTTTTTACTAGGGGGTTTCCTGGTAAGAAAGGTGTTAATTGTTTAGCGACACAAATGGGGCCAACGCCAGGGCCACCGCCACCATGTGGAATGGCAAAAGTTTTGTGAAGGTTTAAATGGCATACATCCGCTCCAATTTGTCCAGGACTTGTAAGCCCCACTTGGGCATTCATGTTGGCGCCGTCCATATAAACTTGTCCGCCATAATCATGGATGATTTGTGTAATCTCTTTTATTTCAGATTCATAAACACCATGGGTTGAAGGATAGGTTACCATGAGGGCTGCCAAATTATCTTTGTGAAGCATGGCTTTTTCACGGACATCCTCAACATCGATATTGCCATTTTCAGAAGATTTTGTCACTACAACTTTCATTCCAGCCATGACAGCACTTGCGGGGTTTGTTCCGTGCGCGGAAGACGGAATGATGCAAATATTTCGGTGATGGTCTCCTCTAGAATCGTGGTAGGCTTTAATGGTCATCAAGCCAGCAAACTCCCCCTGTGCACCAGAGTTGGGTTGCAAAGAGGTCCCCGCGAAGCCTGTAATTTCATTCAATTGTTGTTCTAAGGCCTGGAGGACTTGAGTGTAGCCTTCCACTTGATCTTTTGGAGCAAAAGGATGGATGTTGCCCCAACTTGACCAACTTAGCGGAAGCATTTCAACCGCTGCATTTAGTTTCATGGTGCAGGATCCCAACGAAATCATGGAATAATTCAACGCCAAGTCTTTTCGTTCCAAGCGTTTTATGTAACGCATCAGTTCTGTCTCAGAGTGGTGGCTGTTAAAAACGGAATTATTTAAAAATTCCGAGGTTCTTGTATGGTCTTTCGGAATATAACTTTCCGAGCTTTGTTCTGCTTGAAGACTCACCTCAAAGGCTTCTGAAAAAACGGATAAAATAAGTTCAATATCATTTATTGAGGTAGTTTCATTTACTGAAATTGATACGGTGGTATCGTCTGGATAATAAAAATTGAGCTGTTTGCGTAGGGCAATAGATTTTATTTTTTCATTATTTGCTACCGAAATTTGTAGGGTATCAAAAAAACTGGAGTGTTTTATAGAAAAACCAACGGAGGTCAAAGATTTTGCCAAAGTAACCGTATTACTATGAACTTTTTCAGCAATGTATTTAAGCCCCTTGGGGCCATGGTATACAGCATACATGCCAGCCATTACTGCCAATAGCACTTGTGCAGTACATATGTTGGAAGTGGCACGGCCTCTTTTAATGTGTTGTTCTCTTGTTTGCAAGGCCATGCGCAAAGCACGGTCTCCATTCATGTCTTTGGTCACACCAATAATTCTCCCTGGTATGTATCTTTTGTATGCCGCTTTGGTTGCAAAATATGCCGCATGAGGACCTCCATAACCCATTGGAATCCCGAAACGTTGCGTTGTCCCAACGACGACGTCTGCTCCCATATGCCCTGGGGCTTCAAGCAATACCAAACTTAAAATATCAGCAGCCACAGCCACTTTAACAGCTTTGGCTTTGGCTTTTGAGATAAAAGACTTTAGGTTTATAATGTTTCCGGAAGCACCCGGATATTGTACTAATGCGCCAAAATAGTCCTCTGAAAAATCAAATGTTTCTACTTTACCAACAACCAGCTGAATTCCGATAGGAATGGCTCTCGTTTTTAAAACGGATAATGTTTGCGGTAATATATCATCGGAAACAAAAAATTTAACCACACCAGCTTTGACAGCAGCACGTTCTCTGACAGCAAACAAAAGTGCCATGGCCTCAGCTGCCGAGGTACTTTCATCTAAAAGCGAAGCATTCGCCAGCTCCATACCCGTCAAATCTGTGACCATGGTTTGGAAGTTCAGCAGTGCTTCCAAACGGCCTTGGGCAATTTCAGCTTGATAAGGCGTGTAGGCGGTGTACCATCCTGGATTTTCTAATATATTCCTTTGTATAACAGCAGGTAAATTCGAAGGGTGGTAACCCATTCCAATGTAGGATTTGAATACTTTATTTTTGTGACCTAGCGTTTGAATGTGTTCCAAAAACTCGGGCTCGCTCATGGGTGGATCCAGCTTCAGAGGGCTTTGCAGGCGAATGTTATTTGGGACAGTTTCATCAATTAGCGCTTCAAGCGAAGAGGCTCCAATACAACTAAGCATGTCTTGAATTTGTGATCCTCTCGGACCAATATGTCTTTCGGAAAAAATATCTGGGTTCATATTTTTGTCTTGTTTGTCAGACACAAAACTACGGATTTATTCAGCCTTTTTTTGGCTTAAAAATTAAAGTTTTTAACCGTTTTTTTAGCTTATCAACAGTTTCTCTATTTTTGCACCGTGAATTTTATCAATCGCCTATTTAAATTTTATTTAAACAGCAGTATACATATTGCTTTTTCTGTTTTATCACTCAGTTTCATAACGGCTCAATCCTTTGCAATAAAATGTGATAAAAATTTATTTATTTTTTTGTTTTGTTCCAGCGTTTTGGGCTATAACTTCATCAAATATTTTGGTATTTCTAAATTTCATTACCGGTCTTTAACGACGCGGCTTAAAGAAATTCAATTGTTAAGTTTATTTTGTTTGTTCGGATTAATCTTTACATTTATTGGATTAAACAATACCAGCAAGCCACTGGTTCTTTGCTTAGGAACTGTAACTTTTTTGTATGAAATTCCTTTTGAAAGAATTGAAAGTCTAAGAAAGGTAAGAGGGTTAAAAATTTATATTATTGCTTTGGTTTGGGCAATAACTACGGTACTGCTTCCTTTGGTAGAAGCCGATATTCGGCTCGAATCCAGTATTTTCTTCGAACTTGTCCAGCGTTTTATTTTTATTTTGGTTTTAATGCTGCCCTTTGAAATCAGAGACCTTAACAATGATGACCTGAGGTTATCCACCATTCCTCAAAAAATTGGAATTACCACTTCCAAGCGATTGGGTTTTTTAGGCCTTGTTTTGATTTTCTTAATTTCTTTTTTATTGCATGACAATGCAATTGATATTTTAATAACAACAATTGTGATGGTAGTTACAGGGCTATTTTTAATATTCAGCCATCCTCAAAAACCATTTTATTTTACGGCTTTCTGGGTTGAATCGGTTCCTGTGTTTTGGGCCCTTTTAGTTTGGATTTCTAATTTTTTATTGTAGCCCTGCACGCTCTAAAAGCGCTTTGTTAGATGCTTTTTTACCTCGAAAACGCTTGTAAAGAACTTCTGGGTTTTCAATGCCACCTTGACTTAAAATATGAGTTTTTAGTTTAGATGCTATTATTGGGTCAAACACCTGATTTTTTTTAAAGTATGCAAAAGCATCTGCTTCCAGAACTTCAGCCCATTTGTAACTGTAATAGCCAGAAGAATACCCACCTTGAAAAATATGTGCAAATGCCGTTGACATGCAATTCTCTTTGACGTCAGGGAATAATTGCAATGATTTAAAAACGTTTTTTTCATGCGTTTTAACATCCTTTATTGAGCTGGGGTCTTGTCCGTGCCAGCTCATATCCAAAAGACCAAAACTCAATTGCCGAAGGGTTTGCATCCCTTGTTGAAATCGTCCCGCTGCTTTGATTTTTTCTATCCAGTGCATTGGAATCACTTCAGAACTTTCATAATGCCTTGCAAAGAGTTCGAGAGCCTCTTTTTCGTAACACCAATTCTCCATCAGTTGGCTTGGAAGTTCTACAAAATCCCAAGCAACATTGGTGCCGGAAAGACTGGGATAAGTGGTGTTGGCAAGCATGCCATGAAGCGCATGTCCAAATTCATGGAACAGGGTTGTAACTTCATTAAATGTCAATAATGAAGGGGATTTTTTTGTTGGTTTTGTAAAGTTGCAAACAATAGACACATGTGGGCGATGTTGTTGGCCCTGCAATTGATATTGTGGTTTAAAAGAGGTCATCCAAGCCCCCGCACGTTTTCCAGATCTAGGGAAGAAATCTGCATAAAAAAGTGCTACCAGATCACCTTTTTTGTCTGTAACTTTATAAACCATAACATCATCGTGGTAGGTGTCCACTTCTGTTGTTTTGATAAATTGGATTTGAAATAATTTTTTTGCAATCGCAAAGGCGCCTTCTAAGACATTTTCCAATTTAAAGAAAGGTTTAAGAAGTGCATCGTCAATATCGAATCGTTTCTTTTTAAGTTTTTCGGAATAATAAGCACTGTCCCATTTTTGAAGGGTTTTAACCCCATCTAATTCTTTGGCAAAAGCGCTCAATTCTTTGTATTCCGATTGCGCTACTGTTAAAGCCTTGGCCTTTAATTCTTCTAAAAAACCGAGTACGGTTTCAGGGGATTTGGCCATGCGCTCCTCAAGAACGTAATCAGCATGTGTTTTGTAGCCCAATAAATTGGCGCGGATGTGGCGTAATTTTGCAATTTTTAGCAATAAATTCTGGTTGTCTAGATTATCGTTTTGAAACCCTTTTTTTCCAAAAGCTATAGCCATTTTTTTTCGCAGGGTTCTGTTTTTTGCATAGGTCATAAATGGAACATAGCTGGGATAATCTAGTGTAAATAGCCAACCTTTTTTTTCTTCTTTTTCCCCTAACAGTTTGGCAGTTGAAATTAAATTTTCTGGAAGTCCTTCTAAGTGAGAAGCTTTGTTAATCTCAAGTCTGAATTTATTGGTCTCCGCAAGCAAATGTTCCCCAAAAGTTAGCTTTGAAACGCTCAGTTCCTTATCAATTTCTCTAAGCCTTGTTTTGTCATTTGAATTCAAATTGGCACCATTACGGACAAAGCCTTTGAATTTTTTTTCTAGTAGTGTTTTTTGTTCTGTTGTCAAGTTTAAACTTTCCAATCGATTGTAAACGATCTTGAGTCTATTAAAAAGTGATTTATTTAAGGCGACGTCATTGGAATGCGCGGTTAACAATGGGGAAACTTCTTGTGCGATGTTTTGAATAGCATCATTGGTTTCAGCGGCATTAAGATTAAAAAAAAGGCTTGAGATTCGATCCAATCTTAAACTTGAAAACTCTAAAGCCTCAACAGTATTCTTAAAATTTGGCGGTTCAGGATTTGAAACAATCGCTGCAATATTTTTTTTACTTTCGGCCAAAGCCGTTTTAAAGGCGGGTAAAAAATGAGTTGTTTTTATTTTGGAAAAGGGTGCAGAATTATAAGGGGTATCAAACTCCATGTTGAGGACATTCATAAGCAAAATACTATTTTAAGACTTTAATTTTTTGGAGGCTTTTTGTACTTTGAGCTTCATTCCTTCCTTGTAAACTGCAATTTTATCCAATACGCATTGATCCGAACTGCCAATGATTTGAGCGGCTAAAATTCCTGCATTTTTCGCACCATTTAAGGCTACAGTAGCAACTGGTACCCCCCCTGGCATTTGTAGTATCGAAAGTATGGAATCCCATCCATCAATAGAGTTACTGGATTTTACTGGAACCCCAATAACTGGCAGTGGACTGATTGCAGCAATCATACCAGGCAAGTGTGCTGCTCCACCTGCACCAGCAATGATGACTTTAAGTCCTTTTTTGTGTGCAGAAGCTCCGTATTCAAATAATTTTTCAGGAGTTCGGTGAGCCGATACAATATCGATATCAACCGCTATATCAAAATCCCCAAGAATTTCAATTGCTGCTTTCATGACAGGCATGTCGCTGTCGCTTCCCATAATAATTCCTACTTGTGCCATATTATTCGCTTATTACTTTGATTGATTCTTTAACTTTTTGTGCAATTTTTCTTGCTTTTTCAATGCTTGAATTTACAATTGTTACGTGCCCCATTTTTCTAAAAGGGCGGGTCCTTTTTTTGCCATAGATGTGAGGGGTAACCCCTTCAAGCGCCATAATGGCTTCAATATTTTTATAAACCACAGCGCCATGATGGCCCTCGGCACCTACCAAGTTGACCATCACACCACAGGTTTTATTTTTAGTGGAACCCAATGGCAAATTAAGAATAGCTCTCAGATGTTGTTCAAATTGTGAGGTCTGGCTGGCTTCAATGGTTTGATGTCCAGAATTGTGAGGTCGTGGCGCCACTTCATTGATAAGAATGTCATCATTATGTGTCAAGAACATCTCCACAGCAAGCAGTCCCACATGTTTAAATGCCTTGGCTGTTTGAAGGGCTACTTCTGTTGCTTTTTTTGCTACGGATTGTGGAATTCTTGCCGGACAAAGGACATATTCTACCTGGTTGGCCTCGGGATGAAATTCCATTTCGACTACAGGATAGGACTTGACCTCGCCCTTAGGGTTTCTTGCGACGATAACGGCCAATTCGTTTTTAAAAGGAATAAGGTCTTCAGCGATACATTCCCCATTGGGGAGTTGGTCAAAATCGGAGTGCTTTCGGATAATTTTCACCCCATTTCCATCATAGCCAAAGCGTGCACTTTTCCAAACAAATGGGAGGGATTGAACATTCTCTGAAACGGTCTTTTCTAATGTACTTTTGTTTTTGTAGGCCTTAAATGCTGCGGTGGGCAACTGGTGTTTTGTGTAGAACCTTTTTTGTTCGGCCTTGTTTTGTATGGTTGCAAGTGTGTTAGAATCTGGATAAACTCTGACCCCTTTTTTTTCCAATGCTTTGAGCGCTTCTACATTTACATTTTCAATTTCTATAGTCAGGGTATCTACTTTTTGCCCAAAGTTGAAAACGGTTTCAAAATCCATTAAATCTCCCTGCACAAAGTGATTGCAAGCCAATCTACTTGGGGCCTCATTACTGGGGTCCAAAACGCTAGTATTGATATCAAATTTTCGGGTGTTGTAAAGCATCATTTTTCCCAGCTGACCGCCCCCTAGAATACCGAGTTTATGTTTGGAAGAAAAATACTGCAAATCCATAAAAATTGAATTGTGAAACAAAAATACACTTAAAAATGGAATCTCCCATTAAAATGTCATTCGAAAAGACGATTTGGCTTCTGCATTTGATTATATTTGTGAACTAATTTAGTTCAATACAAAAACGCAAATTTTTGTTGTTTTTATGTAAATCAATTACCCATATAGATGTTAAATATTGTTTTATTTGGCCCTCCAGGTGCAGGCAAAGGCACCCAAGCTAATTTTTTAAAATCGACTTTTAATTTAGTTCACATTTCTACAGGAGATGTGTTCAGAAAAAACATTAAAAATCAGACTCCTCTAGGAATTTTAGCCCAATCTTATATCGATAGAGGGGCTTTAGTTCCTGATCAGGTTACCATCGACATGTTGAGTGATGAGGTCTCTAAAAACACAACAGGTAAAGGGTTTATTTTTGATGGTTTTCCAAGAAATATCGTTCAGGCAGATGCCTTAGATTCTGTATTGTCAAAACACAGTGCCCAAGTCGATGCTATGATTGCTTTGGAAGTTGAAGACGAAATCCTTGTTAAGCGTCTATTAAAGCGTGGAGAAACAAGTGGTCGTTCAGATGACTCATCAGAAGAGATTGTTCGAAATCGCATCAAAATTTATTATTCTGAAACTGCGATTTTAAAGTCTTATTATGAAGCTAAAGGCCGATACCATGGCGTGGATGGTGTGGGCGAGATTGAAGCCATTACAGAACGTTTAAACGCTGTAGTCAATATGCTATAAATAATTTCAATGACTGAGGGGAATTTTGTAGACTATATCAAGATGTATGTTTGCTCCGGTAATGGAGGCAAGGGCTCTGTGCATTTGCACCGCGAAAAATACATCACCAAAGGGGGTCCTGATGGAGGCGATGGAGGACGTGGTGGTCATATCATTCTCAAAGGCAATCAAAATCTTTGGACCCTACACCATTTAAAGTTTAAAAAACATTTTAGAGCAGGACATGGTGCGCATGGCAGTAAAAGTCGAAGTACTGGCGCAGATGGTAGCGATATTTATATTGAGGTTCCTCTGGGCACTGTTGTAAAAGACAATGAAACAAATAATATACTTTTTGAAATTACAACCCACGGTCATGAAGTTGTATTGTGCCAAGGCGGAATGGGAGGTCGTGGCAATTGGCATTTTAAATCCTCAACGAATCAAACCCCACGCTATGCTCAACCAGGAATGCCTGGGGAAGAAAAAAATGTAACCATTGAGTTGAAAATTTTAGCAGATGTTGGTTTGGTTGGATTTCCCAATGCTGGAAAATCAACTTTACTTTCAGTTATAACCGCAGCCAAACCAAAGATTGCTGATTACGAATTCACCACTTTAAAACCCAATTTAGGCATTGTTGACTATAGAGACTACCAATCTTTTGTGATGGCGGATATTCCCGGAATTATCGAGGGTGCTGCAGAAGGCAAGGGCCTTGGGCATTATTTTTTAAGACACATTGAAAGAAATTCTATTTTGTTGTTTTTGATTCCTGCCGATGCCAATGATGTTAGACAACAATATGATATTTTATTGGATGAACTAAAGCGTTACAACCCTGAAATGTTAGACAAAGAACGCTTGGTGGCCATTTCCAAAAGTGATCTTCTGGACCACGAATTACAAACAGAGCTTAAAGCTGAATTAGACAAGGTATTACCCGTAGACTATTTATTCATTTCGTCGGTTGCTCAAACTGGGATCATGGCCCTGAAAGATTTGCTCTGGGAGCAATTGAACAAGTAGCACACCAGTATTGGTTCGATTTTCAATGTAGACGCTGTTTTAATTTTTATGAAAAAATTTAGTTTTTTTTGGGCCTTTCTGTTTGCAATTACAATGCTAAACGCACAATCTGTTTCAAAGACAGATTTTGGTGTTTTAGAATCCAATTATAAGCTCCAATTAAAAAATAATCCCAACAATCTACTCGCTTTGGAAGCCCTGGGTGATTTGTACGGGGCTCACGGCAAGTGGCAACAAGCTTCAGAGTTGTACAAACAACTTTTAGAGCGAAATTCTGAGAATGCAGCTTACCACTTCAAATATGGAGGCGTTCTGGGTATGATGGCAAAAGAAGGTTCAAAATTTAAAGCCCTTAGCCTAATTAGTCAAGTTAAAAAAGCCTTTTCAAAAGCGGAAATTTTAGACCCAAATCATTGGCTGGTTCAATGGGCTCAAGTAGAATTTTATGCCCAACTACCGGCTATTTTAGGGGGTAGTTTTGAAAAAGCCTGGACCCACGCTGAGCACTTGGAACAATTGTCACAAATTAATGGATTATTTGCAAAAGCCTATATCTCCAATCTTCAAAACAACGCTAAAAACGCAAAAACATACAGTTTAAAAGGCTTGTCTCTACTTTCTAAGTCGGAATGTTATAAGGCCGAATTTGATTCGAAGCTTTCTTGTATTCCCCATAGCAATAATCTACATTATGATATAGGTCTAGCTTTTGAGCGTTACACTTTTAATTTAGAAGAATCCATTAATTTTTTTGTTAAATATATTGAAGACTATACGCCCAAAGATCGTGTAGCATTGGATCAAGTCCACCTAAAAATTGCCAAAATATATATCAAAACAAACCAGATTGAATTGGCTTTGCAAAACATTGATAAGGCTTTACAAATCAACCCAGATTTTGAAAACGCAAAGCTTGAAAAAAAACAAATTTTGAGTCATAAGCAACGATAAATATGAAGCCTAAAGCTTATATTTACTTTAAATAAACAGTTATGAAGGTTCATTTTATTGCCATTGGTGGCGCTGCAATGCACAATCTTGCATTGGCTTTGCATTTGAAAGGCTTTGAGGTTAGTGGCAGTGATGATGCTATTTTTGATCCTTCAAAAGCGCGTTTAAAGGCCTATGGTCTTTTACCCGAAGTCCTGGGTTGGTTTCCTGAAAAAATAACCTCAGATTTAGACGCTATTATCCTCGGGATGCATGCAAAAATAGACAACCCGGAACTGATAAAAGCACAAGCATTAGGTGTAAAAATATACTCCTATCCAGAATTTATTTACGAACAATCTAAAGAGAAAACACGGGTAGTTATCGGCGGTAGTCATGGCAAAACTACCATTACAGCCATGATACTTCATGTGCTTGATTACCACGGTCGGTCTTGTGATTATATGGTAGGTGCGCAGCTGGAAGGATTTGATGTTATGGTACAATTATCGGATGACAATGATTTTATAGTGTTAGAAGGGGATGAGTATTTGAGTTCACCTTTGGATTTAAGACCAAAGTTCCACCATTATAAACCCAATATTGCTCTAATTACCGGAATTGCTTGGGACCACATTAATGTGTTTCCAACGTATGAAAACTATAAAGCGCAATTTTCAATTTTTATAGATTCTATTATAAATGGCGGAAGCATTAGTTACAATGAAGAAGATGCTGAAGTCAGACAACTTGTTGAATACAGTGAGAATCCCATACGAAAGTTTCCCTACAAAACTCCCGAGCACACCATTGAAGCGGGTGTGACTTATTTAGAAACAGATGAAGGTCCCATTCCTTTAGAAGTCTTTGGGGCCCATAATCTCAATAATATAGCAGGTGCCAAATGGATCTGTCAGCATATGGGGATTGATGAAATGGATTTTTATGAGGCCATCGGGTCCTTTTCAGGCGCCAGTAAGCGTCTTGAAAAAATAGCAAGCCACAAATCTACGGTTGTTTATAAAGACTTTGCACATGCTCCCAGTAAAGTTACTGCCACTACAGCTGCGGTAAAGGCGCAATACCCTCACAAGCGCCTGTTGGCCTGTTTGGAATTGCATACTTATAGCAGCCTGAATGAATCTTTTATAGGAAACTATAAAAATGCCTTAGAAAAAGCCGATGAAGCCGTGGTTTTTTATGCGCCAAAGGCTTTAGAAATAAAACGAATGAAAGCCTTAGACCCCGCCCAAATTACAAAGGCTTTTGAACATCCCAATTTAAAGATTTACACAGAGCCTTTGGCTTTTCAGGATTTTTTAAAACAGCAAAGTTACACCAATACCGCGCTTCTCTTAATGAGTTCAGGGAATTATGGTGGGTTAAATTTTGACAGCTTAAAAACCATGATTATGTAGCACAACTATAACTTCAAAAAACAACATTATGCCCCATAAAAACCTCACCATTAAGCAATGGTCTCCTTCCGATCAACCCAGAGAAAAATTAAGAGATTAAGGCGCTCGATTTTTAAGTAATGCAGAGCTTATTGCCATTCTCA
>CEWK01005835.1_pt1 | contig 13559 bp, 14 predicted proteins | sample 531431 | NCBI WGS metagenome assembly CEWK01 (sample SAMEA2623059, study PRJEB7988) | marine metagenome | isolation source: saline water (ENVO:00002010), including
GATATCAAAAGGTGCTGTGCCGTCTGGTTCTACTCTTTCAAGTACGTTGTCGAAAGATATCCTTTCGGACCACTCATCATTTTCCCATTGCCTTTTTGATCTGTATCCTGATGCTTCTTCTTTGAAACAAGCTCTACACTCAATAGGTGCCTTGCCTTGCATAAACTTCTTACGAATGTTTTTATAGTATTCTGTATTCCAATATTGAGATGGTTGATCTTTATCAACATATACAAATTCTCCTGTGTCTTTTCTATTATGTCCTATACTTCTATAATCTTCCGCACTGCCACTATTAGCATGACAACACAACTGCATAGCGCCGTTTGTTCTTGTGCTAAGATGTATAAAAGGTAATATACAAAAATTATTCTTCATATTCCAAAAGTTCTTTAAATACCGGGTGCAGTTTAGTAATATCTGTTTTTTTATATTCATCCATAGCTAAAGTTTTACGTTTAAAACTATTAAGCTCTTTGAAACTGTAAGATTGATAGTCTACATATTTTATAAACAGATCCAAATAATATTTTTTTTGCTCAGCTATTGGATCGTTACTTTTTATTTCAGATATCATTTTATTATATTGTTGTTTTAGTTGCTCCTTGTACTTCTCTGGTAAAATACCAAATGTGAATCCAGCTGGATAATCAATCAAAAGTACAGATGGTGTTTTTGAAAACTTTTTATGTTTCTTTTCTGTATTGTAAAGATAATGTAACTCAAGTAACTCATACAACCACTCATCTACTGTAAATGCATTAACTGGCTGAAATACTAAATTGATTCCTAAAGTATATTTGTCATTATCTGAATATTTGTCAATAAACTCTTTTATATTTTTTTTAATCTGTTTCCATTTTGCAGGTCTTCTAATGTACTCATATGTATCACCAGTGCCATCTAAACTTGCTTGTATTCCAACACTGTTAAATTTATCAATTAAATTATATGTACTATTAAGATTGGTAAAGTTAGTTGTCATTGATAAATTTACGCTCTTTGCAAAATCATTTTCAATACAATAGTTAAACACTCTATGAACTTTCTTATTAATTGTTGGCTCTCCACCTAACACTTTAAGTTTTACTGTATGTTTGTTAATTAATTGAGTATCATAAAAATCTACATTATCTTCTGTGGCTAAAGAATTGTGCTTACCAAAAATATCAGGCATAGCGTCCCACATCTTTTCAACTAAATTACTGTTTCCAGGACTACACATTGTACACATCAAATTGCAAAGATTATCTGGTCTATAGTCAACGTATTGTGGAAATGCTAACTTATTACCTGTATTAATATTAATATTTTCTAAAGGAACTTTATCAAACCCTCTTCTGTCACTATCAATGCCAGCATTTTCTTCTGTCCATTGACATTCTGAACATGCTTTTGGCCATGTACCCCAAATAAAATCTTCTCTCATTTGCTGACTGTTTTTTTCTTGCCACCAATCTTTAACTGTTTCACCAGTAGATAATATTTTACGTCCTTTTTGTACACAACAAAATGCTACCGAATTAGGTTTTTCTCTATAATAGATACTTGTAAAAGGAGCTCGACAAAATATTGGATTTGGATTAGTTTGTCTTTGTTTTTTAACTGCTTCACGTATACCTACTTTGCTGTAAAGTCCATCAATGAGATAATGATTGTAGTCTGGGTGATCTTTATCTAACATTGCCATCATCATACAATTAGTTTCTTTTAAATTGTGTGTAAAGCAAACATGCTTATAGATTGGATCGTAATATTTGTTAGGAATAAAATCCGGTCCAAATTTTTGCATCTGCCATATACCTACTTGTGCCGCACCTAAAGGTAAATGATTATAATTGTTTTGCTGTCTGATAGGTAAATTATCTTCGTAATTACTGTAACGAATACCTGATCTTATGTTGCCTAATCCTATTCCTTTAGTTAAACTAAAACATACTTCTGTAATAGCCGGATGATTTACATCAATGTAAATATCTCTACAAGTCCCAAACCAGGCACAGTCTAATAACAAAGGAACATTCTTTTTTAAACAGTCATCTTGTAATTGATCAAAGTGCGGAGGAATATCGCCATTGCCACAGAAAGGATAACTGACAATAACCCAATCATTTTCTTCAACTGGAATATAATTTCCATTTTCATCGTCTAAATAAGAAAGATTTCCAACAACACGTTTATGATAAGCATATTCTCCTCTTAATAATCTTAATCTTTTATTTGAATATCTATAGTATGCTTCATCAAAAGCCTGTGTTGTTCCGTTAATCATATCTCTATGTTTAAAACGAGCAAGACCTTTTACTACATTTGCTTCAGTACTATGAATCCATTCGTGTATTTTTTTTAAATATTCCTGTCGTACTTCAAAATATCCAGGTTTGCTCAACCATTCTTTCCATGGTGCTTCTGCAAGATGCTTTTGAAATTCAGGATCATAGATAGCATTATGTTTTGTTTGAAATAAATCTTTATCAAGCATACTTTTTAAATAACCCTTCTATCCATTCAGCTGTCATTGGCTCAAGAAGTTTTTTATAGTTTTGAGATCTTACACGATCAACTGATTCAATTGATTTCATTATATCAATTTCTGTTTCTTCGCTAACTGTTATTGGATTGTTAATTAGTTTTTTTAATCTTTGCATGAGTATTTTATTTTCTTCACGTTCTTCTAAATTATCATAAGTGTACTGCAAAATATGTGTTGGAACATTTTTTATATTAAGATGAGACTCTTCAGGTCTAACTTCAGTATTCATAAAAGGTGGCCATGTGTAGCTTCCTCTTTCAATACTTTTTTTTGACCATTTTTGTAATGCTGGTAAATTTTCAACATTTATAGATAAAGGTACAACTGCTAACCCAAAAGCAAACTTTCTTCTATCTCCTGAAAGTTTCACACTGCTTCTATAATCTTTTAAATTTTGTATTCTTTCTTTAAACTTGTTCCAATTGAAAGGATATCTAACATAATCGTAAGTACTACCATATCCATCACAACTAATATTTAGAGATACTGATTTAAAACCTTTTAATTTATCTAAAAACGTTTTTGTAAATTTTGTTGCGTTTGTTGTCAATGATAGTTGAATATTTTTAGCATAATCATTGTTGTTACATACATCAACTATATCAAGAAACTTTTTTGAAATAGTTGGTTCACCACCAGTAATTTTTAAAACTTTGATTTGAGATAATAAACTAAGAATTTCATGGAATTCATTTTCAGTAACCTGCTGTATTGACAAGCTGTCCATTTGCTTTTCAGCATTAGGACTGCGTTCCCAATGATTAGGCATATACCAATTATTTTTTTCTATTGTCTTCATATCTGCACCAATTAAATGAGAGCTAACATAAGAACACATACGACATTTTAAATTACATTCGTTACTTAATTTTAAATCAAGGTATCTAATTTTTGGCTTACTAGTATCTACAAACCTATCAAACTTTTCAATGTATCTTTGTCTTATGCTACTGCCAGAAATCTTTTCATCATTCCAACAAACTGAACACATTTTATTTTCAACATTATTTAATAAGTCATGTCTTAACTGAGTCATTTCTTCACTATAGAACCATTCTTGGTAAGACATATTTCTTGTAGTTTTATCCCAAGAACCTGTTGGAGTATTACAACATGGCTTAAACTTTCCACTAACTGAGGCAAATGAATGTATAAAAGGTAAAGGACAAAAGGTTTTAGATTGTGCCGCCATCTGCTAGTTCCTTTTCTAATTTTTCATCAATTGATTCACCTAAATTTATAGCTACTTGATTATCTTTATTTTCATCAAGTAAATCTGCCATATCTGGAAATACTTCAGCAAACTTTGTTTCTCTGAGTTCATCAAACTTTATTATGTATTCTCTAAACTCAGGCATACGTATTGACCAGTCTTCACTCATCATAAATTTGATCATACCTTGCAGTCTTTTGATTCCATAACTTGCTTTCATAAAAGTATCTTTGTCAGGTGCTCCACTTAACTGCCAATTAGACTCTAGCCAAGGATAGAACTCTTCGTACTTTTGTTTAGTTTTATCTTTAAACCATTGCGGTAAAGATTTTACATTTAACTGAGGTGGCCAATAAACAAAATGATAATTAATCATGCCTGCTCCTAACGGCCATATGTTAATTTTTTTAAAATTTTGTTGTAGCTTCCATTTAATAAAATCTGGTATGTAATAAATGTTTAAGGCCTGTACAGCACACGCCACAGTGACTTCTACTTTGTCTTCTGTATTATCTAACAAATGAAACTGCTTTACAGTATGTTCCCACTTTGAAGGATAACGAATATAGTCATTCATTTCTTCAATTGAATCTACACTGTAATGAAAACGTACTCTTTTAAAATGACTCCACAATTCAAATAACCTTGATGGCATTTCTAGTCCATTTGAATTATAACGTAATTCTATTTTGTGTGCATAACCTCTTTTAACAACTTCTTCTAACAGTGTATAGTGTTCTTCAATAATAGTTGATTCACCACCTGCAAAATATAACTGATACATGTGAGGTATTTGTTCATACAATTGATCCCAAAACTTTGGATTGTCTTTGTGCCAGTTGTATCCAGCACCATGTAATTTACCTTTGTTATCCCAACCCATTGTTTGTTTTAAGTTTTGATTTTCAATAGTAGGATAAACTTTATTCCAATCTTTTACCCATAATGAAGAATCATGTGGTGAACACATGATACATTTTAGATTACATTTGGATCCCATACGCAAATCTAAATATCTAATTTTAGGTGGTATTGCTCCATCTTCTGATGTTTCACCAATTATTTCATCAATTGAATACCTGTTTAGCCAATAATCAGTTTCCCACATTCTTTTTGAATTATGTCCGGCGGCTTCTTCTTTATAGCACTTTAAACAACTAGGTGGCTTTTCACCATTGAGCATTTGCCTACGAACATTTTTCATATAGTCATTGTTCCAGGCTTCCATTAAATTTGAATTGTTTAGATTAGCTGGTTTACCACTTTCAGTTCTTAATACACCTACTTGTCCACCATGCTCTTTATCGTTAGTTGCACCAACTGATGATGCGTTAGCTGTACAACAAACTCGCATGTTACCGTCTGGTCTTGTTGATAGATGCATCCAAGGTAAAGCACAAAATGTCTTTGATGGTAATTTCTTATTGGTCATTTGTAGTACTTATCCTATTTTTATTAAGCAAACTGCGAAGCAAAAGGATCAAATTCAGCACCACATTTCATTGAACATACTTTTAGTTTACCGTTACCACAACCTTTGATATTCCAGCTTTTTGCAATATTTTTAAATATACCACTATCAAATACTTTATCTAGTCCTTGTTTTGCATTGATATATTCTTTGCCTCCTACTTGATCAATAAAATCCCAAATTTGTTCTTGTTTAGGATCTTTATGCCACCACTTGTACATTCGTCCTGCTGTCCAACAACAAGGCAATGCTAATCCTTCAGCTGATATATATAAACTGTTGTCTTTAGTTACTTTGCAAATGATTGGTGCTTCGTCATAATACGCATCCATTGATCCATATTTTTCTATTAGTAAATCATATTTGCTTAATTCTTTATTTTGATATTTTTGTTCAGGTTTTTTTAAAACTGCTGTTTGTTTTCCTTTGCGATTCACTGCATGGTGTTCTTCTTTTTTTTCAGATTTTGCTGAGATAAATCTTCCAGTTTTTTTTGCTACAAACTTTTCAAAACCTAAATCATTAGCTAACTTTTCTGCTTCTTTTACTTGGTGTTGATTGTGTTCAAATATAAGAAAATCCCAACGAGCTCTACCACCAGCTTCCGTAAATGCTTTCATACTTCTTTCAACTGCTTTCCAATTTACACCTTGTCGATATACATGATTTGTATCTTCTAATCCATCAACACTAAAAATAACATTTCCTTTTCTGCCAAATACTTTTGCAAGTTCTTTCCACCATTCTGGTTTTTTAGCACCAGCATTTGTGTTCATACTCAACCACATGTTTGGATTATGTTGTCTAAAATATTTAAAAACTTCTAATGTATCTGTAGCAATTATTGGATCACCCAAATTACCACACATATACATTGTTTCAAGTTGACTTATAAAACTTGGCGTAAAAATTTTTTTGCAATCATCTAGTGTTAGTTCATCAAGATTAATATGAGGATTAATTCCTTCTCCGTTCATATTTCGATCGCACATAGGACAAGCGGCTTGACACTTTTGCGTAATTTCTAAATGAATTGTTTTGATATCGTTATATGCATACATATTACTTGATTCCAATAATCATATACCTTGTATACTTATCGAGATTAAGTTTCCCTTCAAATAGATATGTTTGCATATTTGCTATTGATTTAAAGTGATCTGTATCTTTAACGCAATTTATGTGTTCTGGTAATTCTTTATAGTCATTTGATTGTAAAATACAAATTTTACCAGCTGGAATTTTATTCCACCAATCACTCCAATTTTCTATATGTTCACAGCTTGTATTAATAATAGTATTTGGTTCGTCAAATAACTCACGTTCTGTGCCATCTGATCTTAAAGTATTATAGGTATGTCCATTAAAATTAATATTGTGTATATCTTGAGTTGATGCTTTAAACTGCCAATCTTTCATTACCCAAGGTTTGTTAATTGATTCAGCAATTTTCCAACATGATTCATCTATATCAAAACTTCTTATTTTATCTAAATGTATTTTTTCAGATTCAAACAGCATAGTTGCTAATGTTCCGTACCATCCAGCACACAAAAATACAGTTCCTAAATGCATACCAATTTTTTCAACTTCAGATACTAACCATTTTTTACTATGTAATTGTCCTCTTGCAAATGCATCTTTAATTGTACTTTCAGGAAATGTTCTTAATGTTTTTACTAGTGTGTCTAGTGTTTCGCTTTTTATAAACAAAGATAAAGTTTTTCTCAATACTTCTATATCCTCGCCTTTGTTAATAACCGAATTACGAATTAAATCAATATTTTCATTTCCATCAATTGCTTGTATAACTCTAAATATTGAATGAAGATTTTTTTCTAAAACTGCTTTACGAAGCTCATTGAATAAATGCCTTGTTTTTGTATTTGTTCCAATTAAACGAAAAATACTAGACAAGTCTTGATCTAAGACTGCACGTCTAAAATCTTTTAGTTCATCTACGTTGTCATACAATAATTCAAATCTATCTAATAGCTCATGCGTTTCTAGATGAGATTTGGAATTTGTTGAACTGTTGTTCGAGCCATCCAAAGTCATTTATTTTATTTAATGCCTCCATATTGTCTTTATTTGTTTCACCATATTCTTTACCAGCAATAGCACCAGCTATAGCATACTCTCCAAATTCTTTTTCTTTACCAACAGAACACCATATGTTTAATCTTTGTTCTGATTCGTTATCTTTTTGTTTTTCAATTATTCTTGATGATAATTTTGTACATTCTCTAAATGCTGATTTAAAAGTATTAAAAGGATCAGTATTAAATCTTGTTGTATTACTCACAGGTGGCATGGGTTTGAATTTATCTTTACCACCCACACTAGTTGTAAAATCAATCTTCCAATCGGTGGCGTCACGCAAAGGCCGAGTCGGGAATAATTTAACGCCACCATACCCATAAACTAAATTGTTTATAGGATTCTTACAACGCCAAGTGTGTATTTTATCTAAATCCCATTTAGTAGGTTTATAATCAAATACAAAACTTGCGTCTAAATCTGCATCAGCATCAACTACATAAAACATCTCAGTATATGCCTGCTCGGCACATTTTTTGTGAGCATTAAAGATACCTTTAACTCCTGATACTCTTTGAGCCCACGGAAAACAAGATTTTAAAGTTGCAAATGTTTCTTCTGCAAATTGTTCTTTGTAACTAAGATGAAATATATCGTATGACATTAACCACGGTGCTCTTCAATCTTATCAATTAATCCAAATTCAACCGCTTGTTCGGATGTCATAAAGTTATCACGTTCCATTGAATTTTGAATTATTTCTAAAGACTGTCCTGTGTGTTTGACATACAAGTCATTTAAAGTTTTTTTAGTATCTAATATATCTTTTGCATGTATTTCAATATCAGTTGCTTGTCCTCTAAAACCACCACTTGGTTGGTGTATCATTATTTTACTATGTGGTAAGGCAATTCTTTTACCTTTGGCACCTGCCATTAATAATAATGAACCAGCACTTGCGGCCTGCCCAATACATACTGTTGAAATATCTGGTTTAATATATTGCATAGTATCATACATTGCTAACCCAGATGATACTACTCCTCCTGGAGAGTTAATATACATGAAAATATCTTTGTTAGGTGATTCTGATTCTAAAAATAATAACTGGGCACAAACAACACTTGATACGTGGTCATCAATAGGACCTGTAACAAAAATAATTCTTTCTTTTAAAAGTCTTGAATAGATATCATAACTTCTTTCTCCTCTTGAAGTTTGATCTACTACCATTGGTATCAATGAACTCATAATTTTATCCTCTTTCATTAGTGTATATAATATACTGTTTTCCTATATTTGTCAATCATATATTCAATATCATTCTAGCCTCTTCAGACATCATCTCTGGTCCAAAAGGTGGATCAAAAGTGGTTACTACCATACAATCATCTACTCCTTCAACTGCCTCTGTAGCCATTTTTATATCATCAATAATCTGATCAGCGGCTGGACAAAAAGCTGATGTTAGTGTATGAGTAACAGTAACTTGTGGTAATTTTTCTAAATCAATGTCATATATTAATCCTAAATCATATATGTTTATTGATATTTCTGGATCAAATACTTCTCTTAAATTTTTAATAATATCTTCTTTTATATCCATAGCTTCTCTTACCTCCTTGCCATCTGGGTTCCAAGATTTATATTCATTCATGCTAATCTCCAAATTAACAATAACATAGTAATTAAAACTATTTCAATGAAAGCATAATGTTGTAACCAACGGTAAAATAATTTTTTAAATGTATTCATTATTTCATCCAAGGAAATACTGATCCTAATTTTCCTTCTTTTTTCCATTTTAAATACTCATGGATAGAGTCCGGCATTGGTTGTGGTTTTTCTAATACACTGTTTAATGGTACAATTATAAAGAAATATGCAAACCAATATCCTGTTCCAATTTGTCCTAGTGTAATGTATATTCCTTCGGCTGGCATAGCACCTACCCACATTAACAAAAAGAAATCACAAACAAAAATAATAAACCATTGTCTATGCATTGGTCTAAATATACAACTTCTTATTTTACTTCTATCTAACCAAGGTAGCAATCCTAATACAGCAATAGCACTGACCATTGCAATAACTCCACCTAGCTTGTCTGGTATTGCTCTTAGTATTGCATAAAAAGGTAAGAAGTACCATTCAGGTACAATGTGTGCTGGTGTTACTAATGCATCTGCTTTAATGTAATTGTCTGGATGACCTAGTGCATTAGGCAAGAAAAATAACATAGCCGCAAATATTGTAGCAAACACAATCATACCAACTATGTCTTTTGCAGTTGTATATGGGTGAAATGTAACTGTGTCTCTAGTATCTTTTGGTTCAATACCTGATGGATTATTTGAACCTACAATGTGTAAAGCAATAACATGAAGTATTACTATACCTAAAATTACAAATGCCAACAGCCAATGTAATACGTAGAATCTATTAATGGTTGGATCATCAACTGCATATCCTCCCCATAACCATTGTACAATACTTTCACCAAAGAAAGGTACCGCAGTAAACAAACTTGTAATAACAGTTGCACCCCATAAACTCATTTGTCCCCATGGTAAAGTATATCCTAAAAATGCAGTTGCTACCATTAAGAAAAATATTGTAATACCTATTAGCCACATCACTTGTCTTGGTTCTTTGTATGAACCAAAATACATAGCTCTAAATATATGAATGTATACTGCTATGAAAAAGAATGATGCTAAATTCATATGCATATATCTTAAAAGCCAACCATAGTTAACATCTCTCATAATATATTCAACTGAATCAAACGCCTTTTCGGCATCTGGTTTATAATGCATACCTAAAGATAATCCTGTTATGATTAATAGTATTAAACATATCATTAGTATACCACCAAAACTCCAAAAGTAATTTAAACTTCTTGGAACTTGAAAATCAAGATATTCATACTTAAACATACGGAAAATAGGCAACCTATCATCAAGCCATCCAAGTACTCCTTTAAATGGTGATCCACCTACTTTATTTGTTTTTACTGGTTTATAATTTTTTTCTTCATTCATAAATTAACTACTTTTCTAAGTTGTGATTTAGGAACATCAATATGTCTTTTTTCACAAACTTCATCAATTACACAAATATCGCACTTTGGTTTTTTACTTTTACATACTTTTTTAGCATGAGTAATCAACTGCATGTGAGCGGCATATTTGTACTTATCAGGCGTGGTATCATTTACTATGTGACTGGATTTACCTTCATCTAATGTGTCAGTCCATCCTAATCTCCATAGCAATCTAAAAACATGTGTGTCAACTGCTATGTATGGTTTATTAAAAACAAAACGCATCACAATATCAGATGACTTCTTACCAACACCTGGTAACTTCATTAGATCGGTTGGATTATCAGGCACCATGCCATCAAAATCTTCTAACAACATACGACTAGTTGCTAATATGTTTTTACTTTTTGCATTAAATAATCCAGCTGGTTTTATTGCTTCTATGATTTCTTCTTGTGTTAACTTTAACATTTCTTCAGGTGTTGTAGCTAAAGAAAATAATTGATCACAAGCGACAGCAGTTCTTTTATCTTGACTTTGTGCTGAAAGCATAACACCAATTAGACTCATGTATGCTTTATTATGAATTTTAGCATCTGGCTTTCTACTAGAATACTTTGGCCAATAACTATTTAAATTCTTATATATAAAATCAATTTCTTCAATAGTTTTCATTAGACAGCTTCAACAGAGTGTACTTCAGGTATATAATGTTTTAACATATTTTCAATACCCATTTTTAATGTTGCTGTTGAACTTGGACAACCTGAACAGGCTCCAAACATTTCTAAATATACTTTTCCATTTTCAAAACTATGAAAGATAATATCTCCACCATCCATTGCAACAGCTGGTCTTACACGTTCATCTAATAAGTGTATAATTTTTTTTGTAATTTTATCTGTACCTGCATCATCATTAATTGCTTCACAAGAAGGTGAAGGAACATCATCATAAATTATAAAAGGATGATTTGAGTTTTCATAATCTCTAATTGCTTCCATAATTTCAGATCTAATTTCAGGCCATTCAACACTTTCATCTTTGCCTACTGTAATAAAATTAGAACCAAAAAATACATCTTGTACTCCATTGAACTGAAATAATGAGTATGCCAAAGGTGCATCTTCCTTTGGATTAGTGCTTGGATCTTTTTTATAAAACAAAGGATTCTTATTACCTCGTACTTCTCGAGAAACTACAAACTTCAAAGCATTGGGGTTAGGTGTTTGTTCAATTACTACTGACATAGAATTCTCCTTTGTTTATTCTGGTTCTACTGTTACGTTTAGCGGATGACCTGCTGATCTTGCCATTGCTGTTGACTCAATTGCTTTTTGCTCAGCAATTTCATGTGAGTAAGTTCCAACGACTGCTTTTCCTTTGTCATGAATTAACTGAGTTAATTCATTAGCAGTATCATTATTGTGATGAAATATATCAACTAAGATGCTTACTACAAATTCCATAGGAGTATAATCGTCATTCATAAAAATTACATGATACTTGTTTGGTTCACGTAATTGAATATCTCCAACTGTATCAACATTTGGTGATGCGTTTGGTGATGCGTCTGCTACCATATTATTTCTCCATCATTTCTACATCAGGCAAGACATATTGTTTTAGTTCTCCGCCTTCTGTTATTTCACCTTTTTGTTCAGGTTTCTTTCCTTCAATTGTTGTAATCTCAATATTAATTGGTTGTCCGCCACTCATTTGTCTTAATTTTTCCAATTGATCATGTAATTCTTTATTGTATTGTATATGAATTCCACGCGGTTGTCTATGATTAATTAGTTCAATTATTTCAGGTAGTACATAATCATATTCATATTTTGGAGAAATTAGCCAAACATGAATTGTATCATTTCTTTCATCAGCATAATAAGAAATCATTACTGCTTTTCCATCTGGTAATTTGTCTTGTGGTGCTGACCACCCATATATCATATGTAATCCTTGATACATCATTATTACTGTTATAACCACTAAAGTTGTTGATAATAACTTAAATGAAGTTTTAAATGTTCTTCTGGTAATTATTGCCATACAGATAAAACTTCCAAGTATAGCTAATCCTAATAATACTATTAAATGTCCTGATATCATCTTGTTCCCGTAGTGTTTGCCATTTTAAATGGTAAGTCGTTAGTTTCAACTACATTTCCTTCATCGTCAAGTGTAAATCTTAAAAATGTTGCTTCAGCACCTTGAAAATCTAATGTTTTAGTTCCTACATACACTAATTGATAAGGATTTAACTTTTCAATCTTAACAGTTACAGGTACTGTTACACTAGGTTCATATACTTCACCAGTTGGTAATTGTTTTGTTACATTTGATTTTGAATACCAATGTGCGTTTACAATGTACTGCCCTGGAAGTACTTCTCTAATTGTAATGTGTTCTTCATTTAATCTATAAAATACATCACCTGATACTGTTTTGACTACATCATTGCTTGATCCTAAATCATCTCTATCAAGGTTGTTAAGTCCTTTATCTTTTTGTTTGAAGAAAACATAGTTATCTGCTGGATCTTTAAGATAAAGATCAATGTCGTCATGCCTATCAGCTGGCCATGACATTGTAATTATAAATTCAGCTTTTACTATTATATCTCCTTTTTTAGCAACTGGATTAATTAATAAAAATGCTATAATAAAAAGCATTGCTAATCCAATTGTAATATTGAAAAGGAGATCAATAAAAGCAATTGATGTTTTATAACGGTCTCTTCTCATCTTTCTTTTCTTTTACAAAATTATCAAAGTGCGATTCTAATCTAAAAAATTGAACTTTCAATATTACACTAGCAAGTAATCCAACTAGTGTAGTATAGAGTGCAGTACTCATTCCTAAACTCATGTTTTGTAAACTTTGTTGTACACTATCTGGATCTGAAATGTTAAGGTCAGCAAATGCACCAACTAACATTAAAATAAATCCACTTACTGTTCCAATCAATCCAAGTGTTAAACATATTTCAGATGAGAACCATCCAGTTTCGTATCTTCTTTTTAAATCATCGTCTGGATCTTGATTATTAATTTTTATCTTGTTAAGTTTCCAAGATTCGTATCCACAAAATAAAGAAATAAAAGTAAACAATGTTATAATGATAAAACTAATTTTCGTTCTATCTGCATTCCATAAAACTTCAAATATATTCAGTGATGCTAAAACTACTGCTGTCAAACAAGCAGTGCAGAAAAACCACCACCATTCTAAAAATATCTTATACTTGATCATA
>CEWK01268347.1_pt1 | contig 13542 bp, 17 predicted proteins | sample 531431 | NCBI WGS metagenome assembly CEWK01 (sample SAMEA2623059, study PRJEB7988) | marine metagenome | isolation source: saline water (ENVO:00002010), including
AGCACCAAAACCATCGCCAAAACCAGCACCAAAACCAGCACCAAAGCCATCGCCAAAGAAATCTCCTAAGAAATTGCCTAAACCAAGAAAGAGGACAAGGGCAAGAAGATAAATTAATACACAAATATGAAAATAATTAAAGTTTCCTCTTTTTAAAAGAATGACCATCAAATATATTTTCAGAGCGACATAAAGGACAATCATTTTTAATTTCTAACCATTCAAATAATGATTTACTATGAAAAACATGTCCACATTTAGGTAATTTAGTTACGTTATCATTTTTTTTAAATAGATTATGACTTATAGCACATCTATCATTACTTGTTATACCAAGTTCATTAAAATCTTTTATTTTGGTAGATACTATTGTATTATCAAAATAATAGTTTGTTTTGGGTTTCAAATTTGAATCTGTTTTTATAGATTTACCAAACTTTATACCTCTTTTGTAATTTGAAATTTCTATTGTATCAAATCCTATATGATCTGTAAATTCTCCATGTCTCAAACCATACTCAAAGTTTCCAAAAAATATTTCCATATCATCTTTATATGCTGTACCCAAACCATGATATAGATCGTTAGAAAACATTCCCTTAAATTTTATTCTATTATTACTAAATTCTCTACCATATCCTTCTCTCACTCCATTTTTGAAATTACCTTCAAAAATAACACGATCATTTTTAAATAGTCTTCCTTTCCCGTTTGGAAATATTTTCATATGAAACATAGGTGATCCTTCAACAAATAAATCTGTTTTAACTTCACCTTCATAATGATAGAATTTTCTATTACAAATTATTCTTGCTGGACTATGCAAGTGAATGTCATCCCAATTGTTAGAATAAATTTCTAATACTTCGCCATAAATTTGATTCAAAATTAATGTACCAAATCCTGATCTTATTCCTTCATTATACTTGCCTTCAAATCTAGATCCATTCAAATATATAAATACACCATGTCCATTATATAAATTATCAATAATCTCACCATAATAAGCACATCCTTCTTTATACTTTATGATACATCTTCCGTTTGCATTGTCTTCATAAAAATCACCAATGTAATGGTCACCATAATTAGAAATCAATTCACCTTTACCATGGAATAAATTTTCTCTAAATTCACCAGTATAATATTTTTTATTATCGATTAATATCTCAGCATTTCCATGCATCTTTCCATCTTTAATACAACCAATGTATTTTATATTACCCGAAAATATTATTTCCTTAATATTTTTTCCCTTAAATTTAGTTTTCATAGATTCAAATTTCTTAGAATCAACAACTCTAGTATTTTTATCTAAACCGCATAATTCATTTATGTTTCTGAATAAAAAACCAGAAATAAATATTAAATTCATTGTAAAATTTTTAATTTTTTTCGAATTTCCTTGTAAAAAGGAAGTACAATAACCATCTGAATTTCTTCTATTATCAAGATTCGTAATTCTAAAATCAATATCCATTTTAATTTTAAGTTACTTATAAGTAAACTAAAATTCAAATTTTTTTTAATATTTATTTAATTCATGATTCTATCATAAAAATGTTTAATAACTCTTCTTCTTTTGTATGATTTGCATTCAGAAGAGCATGCTGTTAATGCACAATATTCACCGAAGGTTAATAATTTTAATTCACCTTTCAGTAATAAAATACTAAAGTCTGTAAATGATTTTGACTTCATGTGTATCTAAAGAAAACTAGATATTTTAATCTGCATAATTCTTACACGAGGTTTCAAAAAGTCTCTCCCAATCACTTTCCTTAAATTCAATTTTAACCTTCTGATTTTCTTTTACTTCTCTTTCATGAATAATATCTGTTCTTAGTAAATACTTAATTCCTTTTGTTGTTGGCAATCCTTCGTGTAGAATATTTTGATCTTGAACCACAGCTAGTCCTGTTGTTGGTTGAATTAAAACTTGATGGTCTTTTACACATGATTGCTTTTCAACGTTTCTTAGAAACCTACAATGAATACCATTATGATCGGGCCAATATCCTGTTTCTCCACCATCAAAATCATCATTTAAATAAATTAATAATGTTAAGAATGATTGTTGAATATATCCTTTTTCATTTTTAATAATATTCCTTTTTACCTTATAATCAATATGTTCTGGAAATGCTTCTCCAGGATTATATTTGTAAACTCTCATTTTATTAAAAACAAACGATGGTTTCCATTCTCTACCTTTATCAATACTGTGAAAATATACGTTTTCCCCTAGATAACTAAGATCATCTTTTAAATTAGGTTTAATTTTAATCCATAATTTATCAGCTAAATTATCATCAAAAAATACACAAAAGCTATTAGTTCTTGGATCTTCTGTTCCAGTTCGCCCGTGACCTCCACCTGATGGGGATGATTTATTCCATCCTTTATCATTACATTTTTGAATAATTTTATTACATTCTTCAATAGTTAATAAGTTAGAAATAGAAAAAATAGTATCGTCGTGCAAATTATTGTATTCCATTATATTACTTATTCTTTAATTATTTAAATGAAAATAAATTACTATCAAATCACATATTTATTAGTAACAAGTTCTTGGACAATATATCCAAGAACTCCTATCATTGCCAATCTACCATTATTAAGCTCTACATTCATAAGTCTGTTTGTAGGCTCTGTAATCGACAAATATTTTCCAGGATCTGCATCTTCCTTCAGTTGAAATGATTTCTCACCACTAAATGGGTCTTGATAATTCATTTTAATCCTATTATATTCAATAAATGTCATTATCAGAAAGAACATAGATTGAATAATAATAGGACTTGATGATAGCTCATATATAGATAACTTATCAGTACCAATATTCTTATTGTATATATCAATAATTGGTAAAGCGACTGATGTTACCATTGCAATCCTTGAGTGTTGTAATTCTGCTTCCCTAACATATTTTAACTTCTGTTCATCCATTGTTGATGATAATTTAAGAGGATCAAAATATCCTAAAGGAGCGGTATCTCCTTGAAAATTAAATGTAGTCTTAGGCTTAAGAGATGTAGGACTAGATTTAAGAGCACTAGATGCCAATAGAAATGCTAAAAAACAAAACAATATCATGATATTAATTTCTAAAATCCTAAATAATAATATTTTCAATTTTATTAAATTATATCTATATTATAATATTATGAAAGGAGTTCATTTTATTATTGATTTTAATAATTTAGAATTTGATTTACTTAATGATTTAGAAAAACTAAAACCAATAATGGAAAAGATAATAAAAAAATCAAAAGTTTCGATTATAAGCAAAAAATTTCATAAATTTAAACCACAAGGTTTAACTGGTTTTTATTTATTATCTGAGAGTCATTTGTCATTTCATACTTGGCCTGAATTAGGATCTATAAGTATTGATTTTTATACCTGTGGAGACTCTCATTTAGCTGATAATGCTATAAACAGTTTAATTATAAATTTGGAAAAAAGATCAAAAAATCCAAAATATAAAATAACAAAACTAAGACGTTAATACATACTTTTTAAATGTTTGAGATGATTGATTCCATTCTTTTGAGTTTACTGCATAATTTTTTACTTTATTTTCATCAATTTTAGTAATATGTGATATTCCATTTCGATCTTCTTCAATTTCAGAATGCCATATTGAAAAAAATCCATTTAATAAAGATAGTAAATTCCAAGCTCCAGGTGCCCAATGAGATTGATGAAAGCCAGAATTACTGAGACATATTTTTCTATCGGTTTCAAATCTTCCATTAGGAGTAAATACTAAATAGTCTGGAGCTTTCAGAGGATAGTCTGAATTATGTACTAACTTACAAAGATATTCACCGTTTTCGTAAATTGTTCCAGATTGGCCTTTTAAGATAAAATATATTTCCAATATATTATTTTTATCAGGATAAATTGTAATATTTTCATGATTATCATCAAGAAACAATTTAATATCTCTCGTTATTCTTTTTATTGTAATTGGTCTAATACTCATATTTATATTGATAATTGATAATATTATTATTTATCAAATTTTTCGATTAAAAAAAATTGCAATAATATTATTTTAGGTAATAAATGTTATTCATATGTCCTATAATTTATTTGCATTAAATCCAACGTCAATTGTTTATTCTTGTTATCAGGATGAAGACTTAACGTGGAGACCTATGTGGTTTTTAATAGAATCGGTAATTGAATTAACCGATACTGATGGTATATTTAAAAATGAAGGTAAAATAATTAATGATGAATTGGCTAAAAATATTGGATATAAACTGAAGAATTTATTGAATTCAGGAGAAATAGATAATTATATTAGTAGACATACTGAAAAAATAAAGAATTATGAAGTATCTAATTCTGTAGTTGTAGAATTTAAGTTTGATAAAGAATTGATAAAAGAATTTAGTAATTTTTGTATAAACTCTCAAGGGTTTAAAATATTGTAATTGTAATGTTATATTTGTTTAAAGTTTAATTTAATATGATTTTAATGAGATCATTAAAATACTCAATAGGGGGTTTTTTTATTGGTGGTTTTTTATACTCTTTAGTTAGTGATATGAAAAGAAAGTTATTAGATGTTTTAACAGGATCTCCATATGATGATAGAATAATTGTCAATCATTTTTATAATTTTAATTACTATCTAAATTATGGAGGTTTATATGGTTTATCAATTGGATATTTAATATCCAAGGGCTACTTTAAATCACTTTGTGATTCAAAACAAAAATAGATAAATTGTAAGAATTGTTACAAAAATTATTATATGATTATAATTTAGGTAATAGCAATTCTTAGTATTTTTAAAGTTTTCTATTGGTTCATTTTGTGAATCATTTGAATCTTCATAATTTATTAGTGAAGGAGAATTTAGGAAATAATACTTATTTTTATTATTATTTGGGATCTGGAATTTTTCTACAATTTTTTTGTTAAATTCAATATTTGACAAAGCTAAATTTTTATTTTCTGTAATTCTTTTATATTCATCGTTAGCTATCTTTGAAATGATATTTTTATTAAACAATATTCTATTTATTAAAGTTAATGAAAGTCTATAATCTTTAACATAAAATGAACAAATAGATAATTCATCTAAAATACCAATTTCTAATATATATTTATTAACAAACAAGAAATGCTTATTTTTTTGATATATATTTTTTAAAATTAGTTTTCCATAGTCATATCCTTTTTTGTAATCTCCTTTAATTCTATAATACTTTATAATTTCATATATTGATTCAAATCTTGTCGGAATTAATTTATATGATTCTAAAAAATAAGGTATTAGTATTTCTTTATCTATTCCTAATTTTTCTTTAATTTTTGCATATGTATACATAGACATATATTTTTCTTCATTATAACCATCCATGTTCATCCTTTTTTTATAATAATATAATGCCTTATCATAATTATTAATATCTTTATAGGAATTAGCTAGATAAAAGTAATATCTAGAATTATTTGGTTCCTCTTTTATTCCTTTTTTTAACAATTCAATATCTCTTTTAAATTTTTTTTCAAGTGTCCTATTAGAACCATCTGTATATTCTTTTATATAAAATCCGTTAAATATTTTTGAACGACTATTTGATTTTTCTAATATATCATTGTAGATATATTCATGGGTAACACCTTCATATTTCCATAAATAATTTGCTGAAACTAATTTTATATTGTAATATTCAGAATTTGAGTCATATCTAATTAAATACTGAGGCTCATGAAGCTTATCTTTAAAATTTTTATCATTAATAACAACTGTAAAATCTGCATCTAGTAAAATAATATAGTCAGCTTTTTTATATGATTTTTGTATTGATTGTTGTCTATTAAATCCAAAATTTACCCAATGTACTTCATGTAATTCTCCTTTAATATTTTTTTCTTTGAAATAATTTCTTATAAATTTTTGTGTTCCATCTGTAGATCCAGTATCACAAATAACCCAATAATCAATATAATCAACTATTGAGTCAAAACATCTTTTAATTATTTTTATTTCATTTTTAACAATCATATTAAGACATAATGTCTTCATTCTAATATAAAATACTTGAAAAAAAATTTTCAACAGTATTTATTCATAAAAAAATATTAATTTCCATTGCAATCAGATCCACTGTCATAATCAAATTCATTTTCTAATAAAATATTATATTCATGATCCTCTGCTATTCTCATATTATTTCTTTTACCATATCCGAACCAATTTTCATAAACTCCTAAACGAGTATTGTAGGATATATTACCATCTCTCAAAAAAACTTCACTGTGTTTAACACCCATAAATTGACATCTCTTAAATTCACATTGGGGACAATTTATAATATGATCATTATCTGATAGACACCAAAAAAAACAGCCTCCTAATCCTTTATATTTTATGGATGGACAAATAACTTGATGCGAATTATCCATCAAATAATCCATTATCAAAAATAAGTTGTCCTCCTGTAATGATTTAGAAATTAGTGATTTACACCTATCATCAATTATCTTAGAATAAACCATATATAATGCTTTTGATTTATCGCATAATTTACAGTTGCATAACATTGATGACATGAACCTATTCTCAAGTTTATTAAAGAATGTATTTACAGAATGTTCTGCTGAATCAGAGTAATGATCAATATCTGAAATTTTATCAGTAGATGATGGAATAGCTCCCATTGAAATAAAAACATCATCAAAACGTTTATTTATTCTCTCATTGACTTTGTACGTATTCATATAATCAGATTTGTAGCTAATGTGTAAATCCAATTTCAGAATACACTTATAACAGTTTTCAGATACAATCTTAATACTTGCATGTCTTGATTCAGAAGGAAAGATTAACCATTCACCTGGTATACAACTTTGATTAAATATATGTGGAAATGTTTCCACTATGACATCTTCTCTAAATCTTCCATCCCCATAATCGTTAGCTATAAATTGATTTCCACTAGGAAGATATACAACAGTATTACCTTCATCAGAAAAAAACCTATCCTCCAAATTACAGTCAAGACAAATCAGCATAGTATACATAACGCTAATGTTAACTGATTTTCCATTCGTTTTTTTAAATTCATTTCCAAACATATTATGACGATCTTCATTATCATTCAAAGTATTTATATATGCATCTCTGTGTAATTCAAATTTACCACCTTTTCTGTAATGAATTATATTTCCATGTGAAGGCTCAAATTTCACATCCAAATAATCTATAAATTGACGATCCAATTCTTCTTTTACTATTGGAAGTAAATAATCTGATAACTTTGAAACAACTTCTGGACCAAAATTAATTTGTTTCGATAATCTAACATCTTCTTTATATTTAAATTTAGATCTATCTTTAAGAGACCCGACAATTGAATTCCAACCATAATTATCAACATAATCAGCAAATTTGTTTCTTTTTAACTTGAAATTTGATCCTGATAAAGTCTCAACCGGACAAAAATCAGAAAATTCATCTAAACTTGATCTTAAAATATCAATTAGATAATTTTCTGATGCTGTACCTGTAGTGGTATTAATATACTCAAGTAAAAAACAATAATTAATATATCTGTCATATAGATTGTTATGACTTATATTAGAAAAAAAATCTGCTGGGAAATATGGAGGACCTTTTGTCAAAAAATGTCTTCTTACTTCTATATTTGGAATTTCTTTAGGCAAATCACTGATCTCTCTATAAGATTCAGCACACAAACACTCAGAACATATTCCTTTTGAAATCCTACATTTGGGGCATAATGCTTCTTCTACTCTTATATATTCTGATATTCTATGATACCTATCAAAATATCTAATTTTTTCCTTCATTTTTGATTCTTTACTATCAAATCCATTTGAACTATTTATAATTGACATTAAAAGATACTATTTAATATATAATAATATACTTATAATTTCAATTTTTTGATATAAAATCTATGTATTTCTATATGTACAAGAATAAATACTTGAAATACAAAAAAAAATATTCTGATTTAAAATTAAGTTTAGTAAATAGTAACCAATTTAAAAATATAGTTAACAACTCATACTTAGCTGGTAGTATGGTAGATGAAAACAAATTATTAAGTGAATTATTCGAAAAACATCAAACAAATAAAAATTTATATGCAAGAGATTCTAATAATCAATTTCTAACTTATGGTTATATTGAAAATAATTGTATTGACAATATAATAAAAAAATTAAATATAAATGAAAATGATGTTTTTTATGATTTAGGTTCAGGTATTGGTAATGTTTGTTTTAAAATATCATATTCCACAAAAGCTAAATCTTGTGGCTATGAAATAGTAGATAGTAGACATGAAGTAGCCGAAAATATTAATTCAGATTTTTCAAAAATAAAAGATATGAATAATAAAGTTTCTTTAATAAAAGATGATTTTACAAAAATTAAAAATGGTTTAAATGATGCAACAATAATATTTACTGATTCTATAATGTTTTCTAAAGAATTACTAAAAAAAGTAGAAGATTTAGCATATTCTTCACCAAACTTGAGATATTTGGTTTCAATGAAAAAATTAGATAATTCAGATAAATTTGAATATATTGAAACATCATCTTGTGAAGCTTCATGGGGTAATAGTCAAATTAATATTTATAAGAAAAAATCTATTGAGTAAATAGAGATAACCCAAATATAGAAATTAATATTCCACATTTTTAAATTCCACATATTAATTTCTTTCAATGGATAAATTATTAAATTAAATAAACTAATAAAGGAAAACCAAATTTCTCCTTCCGAATTTTTCCTGATCCATATATTACCCATACCAGGGTCTAATTGAATGTATAGTGAAAATGATATAATAATAATAATAAATAGAAGCATGTTTATTATTATGTATTTGATTTTAAATTATAATTATTTATGTAAAAAATTAAACACAATAGTAAATATAATAAGAATCTATATTTTGATCTGTTATAATCAAATATTTTATTTAAAATCTGATAGAGATAACCTTTTTCTTTTTTTACACCTCTTAATTTACATTCTAAATAGCTCATTGTACATTTTCTATAATCAGTAATCCACCTGAATAATAAATAACAACAAAAGGTCATAGAAATTTGATTAATTGTTTTATTTTGGACATTACATGAATATAGTAAAAAAGATAATATTATAATTTCTATCATTATTATACTTTATAAATTAATTTAATTAAGACAAGTTTCCCATGATGTTCCTAGCTTGTAAGCAATATAACAAGGTGAACAAGAGACAGCCATAAAAAAATCTGGTAAGTCAAAACCATTATTGCATTTGAATGAAAAAAATATTGCAAGCCAAAAAATAAAACAATGAACATAAAACATTGTTGTCCCATAACACATTACATCTTCCCAAGTTGTATCTGAAAAAGATTCAAAAATAGACTTTTTCCAAAAGCTTTTATCTTTATTTAAGTCTGACATATATAATCTAATTAATAAAAAAATTCTCAAGAAATTTAACTATTGAAAACTTTTATAAATATTAGAATAAAAATTTTATAATTATTGTTACTACATCTTCATCTAATTTTTTATTTGATAAAATATTATATAGTTGATCTAAGCATATTTTTCTTATATTGTTATAATTTATTTTTATGAATCTAGTTTCTATAGGTGGTTTACTTGAATAATATAATGGATCAATAGAGTATTTTAGATTCATATCATTGTTTTTTATTTGTTTAATATAAAATTGCTGTTTTACTGGAGCTTTAATTATAATATATTGATTTTTAATATTTTTAATTAAATATCCATAAATATTTACTTCTTCTTTAATTATTGACCTATTATCATTAAAAATAATATTAATAAATTTATTATTTAATCGGTAATTTTCTGCAAGTTCAATTTCTTGCATTCATATATAGAAGTTTACATAATAAGTTTATATATAGATTTATAATTCTGTAATTTTTTCGCCATCTCCACCTCTAAATACAGGTTCATCAAGATGTATTAATGGTATTCTTTGATGAACATACGGAGGGTATGGATTTTCTTCCCATTTTTTGTATAGATTGTAAATATATGATTCTATTAATGTCTTACTTCTTATTGTACCTATCATAATTCCAGGGCATATATTACTTTTCATTCCAAAAATTTCTGATCTTTGTGATCTATGATCGTCATGACTTTGACTTTGAACATATAAATCATATCTATCCTCAAAGCTATTAATTATATTTTCAACATTTGGAATATAATATCTTCCTGTAACTTTTAGTATTTTATCATATTTATCTAATCTAAAGGCTTGATATGCTTTTAATATACTATAGGCTTCGAAAGAAGATGTTGAATTATTTTCAATATTATTAAAAAAAACTGGTTTATCTAATTGAAATGTATGATATGATATTCTATCATTATCTTTATAAAATTCTCCTAATAAATTACTATTACTTGATTCTATTATATGTAGTTTTAAGTTTGTTTTTTCTAAATATTTATTAATTATTTTTTTATACATATCAAATCTTTCTTTAATATCTTTTTCTCTTTCTTTTTCTGGATCTTCAGATTTTTCTTTTTTTAGAAAATCTTTTTTTGGATTAATACAAGTAGTTAGTAAAAGAGCTGTATTGAAAGGATCATCTGTATTCTTTTCATATTTTGTGTCTGAAAAATTTTCAATACTTTTTACTATTGATTTATACATTAAAAAAACAAGAAGAATTATTATTATTATATTTATTAAGTTATTAATAATTAAATTTAAATTGACACTATATAAATTTTGATTGTTCATTATAAATGTCATAGATTTTAATATTGATTTTGGTTTATAATATTTAGATTTTATAGATTTAAAAAATATGTTAGAAGATAAGTAATGGGGGGTTTTGTAAAACAATTTTACAATTTTTTAATTTATATCTTTTTAATATTTAGCTTTCATAAAAACATAATAATAAATGCCAACCAAAAAAAAATTAATAAATTGGAAATTAATAATCTTTTTAATTATAATAGTAAAATGAGTATCCAAAATAATAATAATAAAATGAATAAAAAGATTCATAAAAGTGAATTAATAGATAATAAAATATTAGAAATAGGAAAACCTTTATTTGTTGATCATCTAATATATCCAATTTTAGGTATTTTAGAAAGTATAATTATATCAAGAATTTCAGGCCTAGATCAATTGGCAGTTCAAACTTTGGGTGATCAAGTTTTTGGAATATTTTTAAATTTATTTTCTTTTATTCCTCCAATTTTGCTTCCAATGATATCTAAATTAGATGATAGAAATAAAGAATCTAAACTTGTAGATATATCATTTATTTCAGTTTTAATATCATTAATGATTGGTTCTATTGTTTCTATTTTAGTGATTACATTTAGCAAAAATATATTATTTTCAGGTCTACTGATATCTAAAAACAAAATTTCGGATTCGATGATTAATAATCTTGAATACTATTTCAAAGTTAAATTTTTATCTTTTCCAATATGTTTATGTTGTGGAGTTTTATTTTCAATTTTAAAAGGAAATATGAATTTTGACCTATTAATAAAAAGTAATTTTATATGCAATCTTACTTATATCATCCTAAATCCATTTTTTGTAAATTTTTATGGTCTTGATGGAATAAATTTTTTATGTATATCTATAGAATTTATTAAATGTGTAATATTTACATATAATTTAATAAGAATTATAGGACCTATAAAATTTTACATGTATATAAGGAAAATTAAACAAAATCCAAAACTATTTTTTATGAGATTATGGGAAAAGTTATATTTCTTTGTTAATAATGGAATTTTTATTCAATTTAAGAATATAATAAGAAAGACAACTTACATGAAAATTAATACAAAAATTCTATCAATGGATAACACTGGAAAATTACTAGGAATTCATGTTATTTTATGTAAATTTTATGATTTATTTTATATTTTATTCAAAAGCATTAATTCAGTAGCAAGTATATTAATTCCTAAAATTATATCAAATATAAATCAATTTGATTCTAAAGAAACTATTAATAGATTTATTTTTTTGGCAAATAGAATAGGTTTATTTCAGCTATTAATTTGTGCATCGAATATACTAGCTTTACATATTTTAAATGATCAAAAATTTCTGCTTAGTAAAAATTTAGTTTGGTTAACTAATTATTTATTTGAAAGTAAGAACATAGATGAAATTAAATATTTTTTAAAAATAATTGGTGAAACTTTATTGTTTACTAATCTAACATGCTATTTAAATGGAATCACTGGGTTTTATGAAATATTATTACAATCAAACAATAAATATAAATTTCATTCAATAGTTTCTATTATTTTATCTGTTTTAACTTTTTCAACAATTCCGTTTTATAAAGATTTGAGGTATGTATGGATTACAAGTTTATCATTTGCAGCTTTAAAATATTATATTGTAAAAAAATATTACGAAAAAAATTTAGTCTAAAAGTTTGTAGATATGGAAAGTAAAAAATATATAATTATGAAAAAAAATAAAAATAGTTTAATTGAAAATGAATTTTATTTTTATAAATCTAGCATTGAAATTACTAACTCTATAATTGATGATAATATTGATTTTGAAAATGAATATTTATTGAAAAACCTTATATATTTAGGTAAAGTTAGGTATAATAAATTAAAATCTGTTCTTGAATTTTTTAATAGTTTTGATGAAATAGAGGGAAATTTATTAGTAAACAAAGGAATTACAGAAGATAAATTTGTATTTATTAGCGAGAGATTTAAATCAATAGAATTGTTTTGTTTATTGGATAAATATTTTTATACAAAAAAGAAAGAGTTAAATAACAAAAATGGTTATTACAGTAGATTAACAGCTTTGTACGGTGATACTATTGATCAAGAATCTCTAGATGTAAAACCAAATAATGATTATTTAGATTGTAATTTAATTGATAATATAAGACAATTATTTAGTGAAGATAAATTAAGTGCATTAGAAAATGCTTGTTGTTTTAATAATTTAAAATTAAATACAAATATAAAATTTATTAATGCAGGTCAAAATAATAAGAGAAAAGATGAAGAGTGTGTAATATGTTTAGAAAAGTTAGGAAATAGATATGCAAAATTGTTTTGTAAGCATAGATTTCATATATCTTGTTTGAATGATTGGATGAAAGCAAATCAAAATACAAATGAATCTGAAGATAGTATTAAAGAATTTAAGATAACATGTCCATTGTGTAGAGAAGAAAAAAGTGCAATAACAAATATAAATTTACTTGATTCTAAATTACCATTTTTAAGTGATGGTAAGGTAACATTAGATTTTTTACCAATAAAAAGTAATAAGATATCACAAAAAAATATTCAGTTAGTTGATTTTCTAGGTAATATTGGCTTTAAAATGTTAAAAATAGATGATAGTTGTTATTCATTAGAATATAATGATGAAATTTCATCAAAAATGAATTTTAAAATAAGTAAAATTTTATCAATTATAAATATTATTTCTTAGTCATTATATATGAATAATAAAGATTA
>CEWK01133287.1_pt1 | contig 13519 bp, 11 predicted proteins | sample 531431 | NCBI WGS metagenome assembly CEWK01 (sample SAMEA2623059, study PRJEB7988) | marine metagenome | isolation source: saline water (ENVO:00002010), including
TTGAATCTCTATTATTCTTATATGATTTAAAAAATTTTTTTATCTCTACAGAATTATTAGCATAAGGATCACTTGTGGATGGAAATATAAAAACTAAATATATATCTTTCGGGTATTTGTTTCTTTCTTTTTTTTCATTTATAAAGAATTGTTGAGTAATTATAAAGCTTAATTGTGATGAATATGAAGTTAAAGTTACTAGGTTTATAGATTCAAATTTTAGAAAATTCAACATTAATATTAATATTAATTATATGGATTTGGGATAAATCTATTAATAAACATATTTGTTAATATAGCAATAATAAAATTATTTATCACTAAAAATTTTACTTCATAATTTAGAAAGTATTTTAGATATAAATCTGCACATAACAAATTTTCGAAGTAATATAAATTGTTTAAGCTATATAATATTCAATGATAATTTATTAATTAAAGTGAAAAATACAGATACATATAGCTCTTATTTAAAGAGCCCCTATAAGAGCATAAAACATAGTACATACTTTGATTCGTATGATCATTTCTTGTCAAGATATAGGAATAAAAATATTACCTTCGTTGAGATTGGAGTTTTGGGAGGAGGGTCATTATTTATGTGGCGAAATTACTTTGGGCCTAAAGCAAGAATAATTGGCATTGATCTGAATCCAAATGCTAAAAAATGGGAAAAATATGGGTTTCAAATTTATATAGGAAGTCAGTCTGATCAAAAATTTTGGGAGTACTTTTCAAGAAAAGTTGGCTTAATTGACGTGGTATTGGATGATGGAGGTCATACATATGAGCAGCAAATTATTACAACGGAATGTTTATTACCTTCAATAAATGACGGAGGAATCATTTTGGTTGAGGACACTCATACTAGCTATATGGAGGGTTTTGGTCCAAAGCGAAAATCCTTTATTAGTTATACAAAAATGTTAATAGATAAATTAAATATGCGGTTTGGAGGGTTCTCTGATTATCCATCTGAAAATCGCATTTGGAGCATTGAAATAGTTGAGAGTATGGTGGCATTTAAAGTTAATAAGAAAGCATCAAGCCTAAAGTCAGAGCCAACTGATAACGGTGGGATAGATGATTCAGCTCAAGATTTTAGATTTGGAGGCAATACTAAAATAGAAATGATTTATAAAATACAAAAACAATTTATATTTTTGAAACACATACCAATCTTTAAAATAGTTGCTACTAGACTAAAAAGATTCCTACTAAAATATCTAGCTAATAGACAATTTAAAGCAAACAGATACTTCAAATAATATATTCAATATTTCTGAAATTTAGAATTACAAAATAAGTTAAATAATAATTCTAATGAAATTGATTAAAGATTAACTGCAGCTCTATTTTGACTAGAATATTTAATTTAGTATCTATTTATTTATTAAATTTATTCTGAGAAGATAAATTCAAAATTTGCCGAACCATAAATTGCTTCTAAAATTCAGATAATTGGCTAATCTCACAATATCAATTTGAAAGTATATTTCTCTAACTTCTTTTGATTTATCCTTGGAGTTAACACATTTTTTTTAAAATAATTATTTCATTTGAAAGTTATTTATATTAAAAACAAAGATTTCTTTCTGAAATTTCTTTAGCGAGTAACTTATGTCCTTTTCTATTAGGGTGGTTAAAATCGATTTTGTCTCCCAAGTTATAAACAAAATATTCTCCAACATCTGATTCAGGGAAAATATTTCCTAAGTAATAAATTTGATTATTTGAAAATTCCTTAAATTTTGAAATAAATATTTTTTGCGTATAAAAATTTATAAATTCATCTTCAAATTTAATGCCCATATTACGGTATTTATTTTTCGCTTTAGTTGAGACTTGCATTTCATAAGGTAACATCAAAATGCATATATCCAAAAAATTATTTTTCTTATTAATTAATTTTGAAAAATTTATAGCAGCTTGCTCAATATCACGCGAATATCTAACTGGCTCTAATTCAATTGCTCTAAAACCAGTGAAATTTAATCCAAATTGAGTTACAAAAAAGTTTTTTATTTTATATCTTAAAAACGTATATAAAACGCTATTGCCTCTTAATTTGCTATCAAGTGGATTAATAAATTTTTTTACTTCTCCAATATAGTTTTTTTTGATAATTGATGCTTCTTCATTATTTGAATCAGCATTATTAATTAAATAAGCAAATTCGACTAGATCAGTTAGATTAAACATATATACAATTTTATCTATCTTATTATTTTTTAAATCTAATAAAAATTCTTGGTTTTTTTCTTTCGATATAAATTTATCCAATGCATTTGAAAGATTTACATGTTCAATATTTGGTTCAAAAATATCTAAATATTCAGTGATTCTGTATGGGAACCCTGCTCCAACTCCATAAATTACTGAGTCACCAATATATCCATATCTTTTTTTTAATTTTGGGTTATCCCATTCTTGATCAAATTGATTATTAGAATTTACTGGAATTGATCCATAAGGATGAATATTAGATTTACTATCAATAACTTTTTTGGGGATTGCATAATAATCTGATTTGTAATCAATTAGAAATCTTGTTAATAATTCACCAATAAATGTGAATAATATCAAAAAAATAAAGTTGAAAAATAAATTATTTATAGATTTCATTTCAAAAAAGATTTTTTCTAATTTTATACTATAGATTAAAATAAAATAATATTTAGATTGAATAAACTAATTAATAAATGCTTTTTACTGATTTTATTTTCTGGTATTTCTTTATAGTTGTTATTTTTATAATTCAATTTAATTTTAAATATATAAAATCAATCAATTTTCAAAATATTATTTTTTTGTTTTCAAGTTATTTTTTCTACTCTTATTGGGACTGGAGATTTCTGAGTTTAATAATAATTGTATCTTTACAAACATTTTATTTTGGAAAATTAATAAAAATATTTATTAAAAATAAGAAAGTCTTTTTAACTTCTTCTATTTTAATAAATTTATTAGTTTTATTTTTTTTTAAATACTTTAATTTTTTTTCTAAGGAATTTGCAAATATATTAAATTTAAATAATGATTTAGTACTCAATAAAATAATTCTTCCAGTTGGGATATCATTTTATATATTTCAATCCATAACATACGTTGTTGATATTTATTTTGAAAAAATAAATCCTGAGAAAAACATAATAAATTATTTTGCTTATGTTGCTTTTTTCCCACAATTAGTAGCTGGTCCTATAGAAAGGGCATCATCTTTACTGCCACAATTTAAAAAACTACATGAAATAAACATAAACAATTTTTATTTAGGTTTCAAATCTATTATTATAGGTCTCTCTTTTAAGATTGTAATAGCTGATAATCTAGCACCTTATGTAGATAAAATTTTTGATAAATATTATGAATTATCAGGTGGCATATTATTATTAGGATCACTATTATTTTCTATTCAAATTTATTGTGATTTCTGTGGATATTCTTTAGTTGCTATAGGCGTCGCAAAAATAATAAATTTTAATTTATCTAAGAATTTTGATACGCCATATTATTCAACTTCAATTAAAAATTTCTGGAGAAGATGGCATATATCTTTAAGTAATTTTTTCAAAGATTATGTTTATATTCCTTTAGGAGGATCAAGAAGTAAAATCAAATTAAAACATTTTAGAAATATAATCATAACTTTTACATTAAGTGGTCTTTGGCATGGTGCAAACTGGACATTTATCATTTGGGGTTTTTTAAACGGATTATTATTATTTATGCAAAATATATTTAAAGTAAAGCTTCCTCAGATAATCTCATGGATTTTAACTCTATTGTTAATTTCTTTTTTATGGATTATCTTTAGATCTCCGACTATTTATGATTCCTATAATTATATCTCTAGAATTTTCTTAGAATTTCAATTACCTGAACTAAGTAGAAAATTATTAGTTATCTTGTTCTATTATTTTTCAATAGATTTTCTTTTATTTAAATATAAAGATATCAATCAAATATGGTTTAAAAACTTAACTGTCCAAAATTATTTGTTGTTTTCAATGCTTATCATAATTTTCCTAGTAAATAAGTCCCAGACAAATTTTATATACTTCGAATTTTAGCAAATTTAATTAATTATTTAATTTTATTCAGTATGTATTCAGAAGAATAAATAATTATATTTTAAGCAGTAGTGCTAAAATTTTAAAAATTTGAAGAGCTTGCATTGTGAGTCGAATAAAACATATTGATGGGTTGAGAGCTGTTTCTATTTTTAGCGTAGTCTTTTACCATGCCTTCCCATCAGTATTTCCTAACGGTTATATAGGTGTAGATTATTTCCTTGTAATAAGTGGGTTTGTTATATCTAAAAAATACTTCATAAACTCTTCGGAAAAATTTTCACTTAGCAAGTTTTGGTCTAAGAGAATTTCTAGATTGTATCCACAATTACTTTGCTGTATTGCATTTTGCATTCCAGTTTCTTGGTTTACTATGCATCCAGATCATCTGGAAAATTTCAGCCAAAGTGCAATTTCATCCTTATTAGGTATAAATAATATTTTACTTTATCTCACAGGTGGTTATTGGAACCTGGCAAATGATTTAAAGCCACTTTTTACTACTTGGAGCTTAGGCCTTGAAGAGCAATTTTATTTTTTAATAGCGATTGCATTTGCAATATCGCATAACCGTTTCAAATCTGAAATAGTACAGAAAATATTCTTAACTATATTCATATCAAGTATTATTGCCAGTGGATTTGGTACGCTTTATTTCAGAACTGCCAACTATCTTCTTCTTCCTACAAGGTTTTGGGAATTCTCAATTGGAATTTATGCAGCCTTCATATCTCAAGAAAAACAAAAATGGGTAACCAATTGGCTAACAAATTTAAGCTTTTTTATGATTCTAGTTATATCGATTGTATTTCCAATTAAAACTGCTCTATACGCTCCAAATCCTCTATTCCTAATACCACTTTCTGCAATTGCGATTATATGTATAAGTAGCAATATGAGCATTTCAATTAGGATACTATCATCAAAAATACTTGTTTATATAGGTTTATCTAGTTATTCAATTTATCTGTACCATCAACCATTACTAGCATTCTCAAGATTGAAAGCAATAAATGATATTAATATATCAACATCTATAGTTTTGGTTTTGGTCTCATTCTTAATTGGCTTCTTAATGTACGAGTTAATTGAGAAAAAAAAGATATTTGATCTATTAGGAAATCGATTACTAGTATTACAAAGACCCAAAAGTTTAGTTATTTCATCATTAATTATTGTACTAATAAACATTATAATAATTTCAAATTATGGATTTTTTAATCTGCGTTTCCCTTATATGCTTGTTGAAGGAAAGCCTCCAATTGGTTTTCTAGGAGGAAAGGGATATACAGATCATCCATATATTTATCAATATAAGAAGTTTCCTTTAAAGAAAAAAGAAGTTAAAGAAAAAAATAATGTGAAGACTTTAAATATCTTTTTGGCAGGTAATAGCAAAACGCGCGATTTAATAAATTCCTTGGAAATAATTGATGAAATGAACCCTAACTTAAAATTTAACTTTTCATATAATTCTTCTTTAATGGGTAATGTAAATAAAGATTTATTAGAAAAAGCTGATTTGTTAATTATCCAAATATATAAATGGGGAAGAGAAATTAATACTATTAACGATGAGATTTTAGAACAATATGCGGAATACTCTGAAAAGTTACTTTGGCATAAATCTAGAGAACAATTTGTAAAAAATATAACCCCAATAATGTTTATAAAGAATAAAGAAGAAAGGTCAAATTTCAAGTATAATTCGACCGACTCTTATAGCTGTAAAAAAGAAAATGTTTTTTCTAATAAATTTGAACCCATTAACTCTGCATTAGGCATGTTAGATACTCAGTGTGCTTTTAATGATCCAGAAGGATTAAAAATTTTAACATCTAAACAAGGAGAGATATACTCATTTGACGGAACACATCTCACCTTAGCAGGTGCAAGTCATTTAGCAAAAAGCCTTATAAGCTCGGAAAAGTTCATAAAAATTCTAAGAACTTTAAATCTTTAATAAAATTAAGAATTTTCTATAAATTCTTTTTAATAGACATATAGTAATGGTTTATGCAATTTGTTTTAAACATATAATTAAATCCTTAAATTCATTTATTATAAATCTATTTGAAGACTTATATTTTATATTTTTTATAATTTCTAACCCTTCATACCACTCTTTTGATTTATAAGATTCCTTCATATAAGAAATCATTTTTAAAATATTTTTTAGAGATTTATCTTTTAAGAGATAAGGATAATCAATACCTAAATAATATAAAGAGTCTCCATCATTTATATAAGCGATAATATTAGAGTTATTATGAGCAGCTGTAAATCCTTTTAAAAATGGCTTGAAAACTTTTTTATTCTCAATCCTCCTTATAATATAATGAGCATTGTATTTATTAATATTATTTATCCAATTTTGATTTTTATTTTTTTTGGTATTTATGAAATAACAATCAACTAAGCAAGATAAATCATCTAAATATAAACCATTATCTTTTTCTCCAAAATAACCTATATTTAAAAAATTATTATCAATATATTTTTTATTAAATCTTGGATCTACATTATGTGGAATATGTTTTATCAACTTATCTTTAAATTTTTCTAAAAAGTAAATTTTTTGTTTATATGAAGAAGCAATCAGTGCATGTGAATATTTGATTTGAAATGTTTTTGGTAATGAATCAATATAATCTAAACAAATAATATTATTATTTAAAAGCAAAACTTCAAATTCTCTAGGTATTGCATTTATCAAAAAAGATTTATTTAAAATGCATATTGAATTATTTATATTATTAATATGTTTTTCATCTGCCAATTCAACTGAAATTGCTCCCTCATCTTTTAAAATTTTTTGGAGCTGGAAGCATCTCATTAAAGTGGAAGCAGTTTCTTTATATTTAGATCTATAAATAAAATAAACTTTCTCAAACTCTTTTAAATTTTTTGGGGATCGTGATTTAAATTTTTTTCCATTTGTGAAATTAAATTTTAAAAAATAAATTCTACTAATTAGAGATTTTAATTTTTTTTTAAATGATTTTATTCCCAACATAAAAAGGCTATTTATTTTAATAGTAGTAAAAATTAATTTAATATATTTTTTGTTAAATTTATTATATTCAAATTTGTTAATAAAATTTATTTTTGATTATTAAATAAATTATTTTACTTATCTATTTAATTTTTTCTAAATTAAGGTATTTTATAATTTCTTCGGCGACAATAAGGTGTCCATAACTATTCCAATGCCTATCATTAATAAAATCAAATCTTTTTTGATTTATTCTAAATTGTTTTTTAAAAACTTCTTCTAAATCAATAATTACATAGCCATATTCAATAGCTTTATTAATAAAATATTGTCTTTGAATTTGAAAAAATTTATCCTTAGGGGACAATTTATAAATATTTCTTCTATCAGCATCCACAACGAAAATAGTTTTTGATCTCTCTTCTTTAGAATTTCTTATTTTTGTTAAGAAATTTAAAAAAATATCCGTAGCAAGTTTACCGTTTTTATTTCTCTCTAAATTTTGAATTCTATTAAAGGGTTCGTTTTTTTTAATTGCTTTAATTCCTGGACAATATCTTTTTGGGTTCACAATACATAATGGATATTCAGTTAGTAGGTTTGTGAATTTTCTATTTAATAAAAAGTATCTTAAAATATAACTATTTGAAATTAAAAGTCTATTTAAAAAGGTTCTTTTATTATTAAATCTTTCATTAAAAATTAATTCTTGAGTGTTAGATAAACTAAATTTTGCGCCTGGATACCCTGGAGTGTATTTATTAAATGATTCATCAAAGTCATTTTCAATAATTGGAATTATCAAAGTAGTTTGATCTAAGTCAACATTTTTTTCTGCATAAATAGTATGTAATAAATATTGAGAAAGAGAATTTCCCGCTGTCCCAATGGATGTAGATAAGACTAATTTTTTATTAGGTGATTTATATTTATTAAGTATCCCGTGAAAAGTATCTTTATTTTGGACTTGTGATGCTTCAACAAAAGAATCTCCTATAGAAATTATCTTGAAAAAAGATTTATTTTTATCTTTTATTTGATTAAAGTTGATATCACTAAATTGACCAATATCATTTGAATATTTGTAAACATCAATAGGAAAAGGCGGCCATTTACCCCTTATAAATCTACCACTTATAAATTTTTTCCTTCTAAATATACAACTATAATCTGGCTCTTTTGTATCTCTACATTGAATAGGCAATTCCAAGAAAAAAACATCAGTGGCTGGTAATAATCTTGCAAAAATCTCAAATAAAATAAAGCTTAAAAAAAATCCTAATGATATAGATATTAACTTTAGATAAAATTCATTTATATTATTTTTCATTAATATTTCTGAAATATTGTGTATATGATTGTAATCAAAAGTGACTGGGATTTATTTTGAGTTAATAAAATTAAAGTACCTTTTAAAAGGATAGAAATCAAATTATTAACAATTTATATATCCTAGCAAATTGATATTCTTCAAACATATTTCTATTAACCTTTTTAAAAGTTATCTCAATTTTAAAATATAGGAGTCAAGGAAGAGTCAAAGTTTTCAAAATAATATTAAAAATAATTTATGAAGCACTTTATGAGTAACAAATTATCAATTATTTTTAGTTCTTGATAAGTTATTGACTCTCAATTTTTATATGTTTTATACTCAAGCTATAAAAATCGTATTTATAAGATATATTTTTTTTAATAAGCGCATCTACTTTGGCATCAAAAAAAATATTAAATCTTTTTATTATTAATTCTTATACTCTTTTTTTCTTTATTCTTAAATTGTAATGAGTTATTTTTGTTTTTGAAAAAATAATTCTAATGATATTAAACTAAAAAATTAAGTTAGAAAAATAATTTTAAACAAAAAAAATATAGATAGTTTCGGATTATTTAATTTTTATATTATTAAATAATTTTTTAAAAGAGAGAATAAATAAATGGAGCAACGACGGAACCCTGAGTGAAAAAGATTAGACTACCCATAATAAGTATTGTTATTATAAGAGGAGCAAGCCAATATTTCTTTCTGACCCTTAAAAAATCATATATATCTTTAAAAAGTTCTAGGAATGCTTCCATAGTTAAAAATTCTTATTTAAGTCAATTCTATAGTTTTTTTTGATTTCTTTATATGAGGAGGTACTTTTAGACTTTAATTTTAATGGATCATACCCAATAATTTTCATAATTAATGCCATTGGTAGCAAAACTATAATAAATATCAAACCTAGAACTAATTTACTATTTATCCAACCCAAAATCTTTCCTGTAAACATCCAATACTGATAAATTCTTAATAGCTTTAGTGGGAAAAATAATGTAATAAATAACATTGGCAAAGTTATTAATAAGATCCATACTCTAGGAGTATGTCCAAAAATTAAAGGTATTAAAAACCCAAAAAATAAAGGCAAAAAAATACTAATTAAAAAACCGAATTCCCTAAGTTTCTTTTTTGATATTAACTTTTTCATTAAATCTAGTCTAATTCAAAAAGATCCTTCCAAGAATTATCTAGTGGTATTTTTATTTGATCTTTTTTAAAAAGTATTTGATTTTCCAAAACCAATATATCCATTTCTGTTCTCATAAAACAGTTGAAAGCATCCTCGGGTGTACAAACAATAGGTTCTCCTCGCACATTAAATGAAGTATTTATAACTATTGGACAACCTGTCTTTGATTTAAATGATTTTATGAGTTTATAAAATCTTTTATTAGTACTTTCACTTACCGTTTGTATTCTTGCAGAGTAATCAATATGAGTTACTGAAGGAATTGTAGATCTTTTAATCTTGAGTTTTTCTAATCCAAATAAATTTTCTTCTTTGCTTTTCATTTTAAAACATAATTCCTCTTTAACTTTTGCTACAAAAAGCATATAAGGGCTCTTGCAATTAAATTCAAATTGGTTATTAACTTCCTCTTCTAATATTGATGGAGCAAATGGTCTAAAACTCTCTCTATATTTTATTTTTAAATTCATAATCTTTTGCATTTTTATATTTCTAGGATCTCCTATAATGGACCTTCCTCCAAGTGCTCTTGGTCCAAATTCCATAGGACCATTAAACCAACCTATAATTTTTCCTTCTTCAAGATGAGAAGCTAACTCTTCAAATAGTTGATCATCTTCCATGGAAATAAATTTTATATTATTTTTATTAAGGAATTTTTTTATAAATTCATTCCCGAAGGAAGGTCCTAAATATGCCCCCTTCATTGAATCATCAATATCAGGCACTCTTTTTGACGAGGAAATTTCATAATAAGCAAGTAACGCTGCTCCAATTGCAGTTCCAGCATCACCAGCTGCGGGTTGAATCCAAATCTTATCAAATATCTTTTCTTTAAAGATTTTGCCATTTGCAACACAATTTAAAGCTACTCCTCCAGCTAAAGCAAGATTTTTTGCGCCTGTTTCTTTTTTAATAGACTTTACCAAAAGTATAATTATTTCTTCTATTACATCTTGTATAGATGCTGCAATATCCATGTAAAATTGTGTAATTTCAGTTTCTTTTTCTCTTGGTTTATTTTTGAATAAACGATGAAAATTCGAACTTGTCATTTTTAATCCACGGTGGTATTTAAAATATTTCATATTTAACCTAAATGAACCATCTTCTTTAATATCAATTAATTTATCTTTTATTTTTTCAGAGTAAATAGGCCTGCCATAAGGAGCAAGCCCCATTAACTTATATTCTCCCGAGTTAACTTTAAAACCACAATAGTAAGTGAACGCTGAATATAGCAATCCAATAGAGTGTGGAAAGTTTATTTCCCAGAGTGGATTAATTTTATTACCTTTCCCGTACCATGCTGAAGTTGTTGCCCATTCTCCTACACCATCAAGACATAGAATAGCAGCTTCTTCGAAAGGACTTGGGAAGAAAGCAGAAGCAGCATGTGATAAATGATGTTCTGAAAATAATAATTTAGGTAATAATTTCTTATCAAAATGACTGTTAGTTAATTCTTCTTGTAATAACTTTAATTTATTCTTAATTTCTGATTTTAGGAATAATTTTTCTTTTAACCAAATTTGCATAGCTGCCATAAAGGATCTACCTCCTCTAGGCGCTACTCCTAAGTATGTTTCCAAAAGTCGCTCAAATGTCAGTAATGGTTTTTCATAATAAATAACAATATCTATATCTTTTAGGTTTAAATTATTATATTCGAGACAATACTTAATAGAATTTGTTGGAAAATCTGAGTCATGTTTTTTTCTAGTAAATCTCTCCTCCTGTACTGCAGATACAATATTCCCATTAATAATTAGACTTGCGGCACTGTCGTGATAATAAGCTGATATACCAATTATTTTCATTTTTTTGTTTTCTTATTACACAATCAATGTTTAATATTTTACATAAAAAATCTAATTTAAGAAAGTGACGTATTTTGCGAAATCATAAAAATAGCATATTAGATTAATCTTCCCAATTATCATTTATTGGATTAACAATTAAACCATTCAAACTAAGAGTATTTGTTTAAGCTTATAATTAGATTAAATAAAAGATTTATATGATTTTTATTTTTAAAGCTTTTAAAAATTTAATATTAAGTAAAATAATAAATCATCTTGATAAAAATAGATATTCAAAAAATAACCACTATGGGTCTTCAATTGAAATAAGTTTGTTATACGAACAATATAAAAATGAATTAGATCATAGTCAATTATTTGAATTAACTGCAGCAATTTATCAACAATTTATTTTAAATGATAAAAAATTTGTTTCTCCACAAATTAAATCAAAAGACAATATTGAAAAAATTTGGAATTTGTATATGAAAAGAAAAACAGGTGAGCACTATAGATTAATTCCATTAATTTCAAATTTAATTAATTCTAAACAATTTTTAGAAATTGGAACCTTTCGAGGTGCTTCTTCAAAGGCTTTATTATTAAACTCAAATATAAAAAAGATATACACTTTTGATTTAATACCGTGGTATGAATTTAAAGGTTCATTTCTCAATAAAGAGGATTTTAAAAATGGTAGAATTTTTCAAGTAATAGGAGATTTAAGTAACAAAAAAATTTTTAAGAAAAATAAAAATCTTCTTCTTGAATCTGATTTTATTTTTATTGATGGACCTAAAAATTATACTTTTGAGAAGATTTTTTTGGAAAAATTATTTGATTTATTTAAACTAGAAAAGAAAAGTGTTTATATCCTGATGGATGATGTAAAACTATCAACTATGGCCAAGTTATGGAGGTCTATTCCCTACCCCAAAATTATTCTTGATGTTGTAGGTCATTGGAGTGGCTCAGGTCTTATACATGTAAAAAATTAAGCCCATTTTCTAAATGAAAAATAAACTTACAAGAGTCATTATCTTAACAAGTTGTATTAGCCCAAATACAAAAATAGGTGACATTACTAATTTTACTTTAGAAAAAAGAGCAAAAGAATTGATTAATAATATAAAAACAATATATAAAAGTAAATTGTTTGAAAAAATAATAGTAGTAGATTCATCTCCTCTTAATTCATTTCCTAAAAATTATTCTCTTGAAATTTATTTAAAAAGTCTAGGGGGTTTTACTAATCAAGAAATAGACTTTGTAACTTTTAAACCTACAGTGAGTCTTATGAAACAAATTTCTTTAAGAGGTGCAGGACTATCTGAAATGCAAATGCTTCTAAATATATTAAAAAGGATAAATATTAAAAATAACACTATTATTTTTAAATTATCTGGGAGATACCTTATTAAGAATTTATTATTCGTAATAAAAGATATAGATAAAAGATTTTCCAATGATGTAGACTTTTGTATGCCTAAATCAGATATGTTCTCAAAAACAAGTAGCATTTTTTATGCTTTTAATAAAAAATTCCCTTTGGAAATATTTGAAGAAATCTGCATTAAAGTATCTGATGGAGAAGGATTATATGTAGAACATCTTTTCTATAGTGAAATCTTTTTAAATTCTTTCGTCAAATCGAAAAGAATGAAGGTACTACCCATTTATCCATATAAACTTGAGGGTGGACATAATCAAGGGAAATATACAAGGATTAAACAATTTTTAAATAATGTTATTCTTAAGTATTTATAGTTTTGGAATTTAATAAATTAATCTTGAAATGTGATTTTAGATACTTTGATAATATAATATTATGTTTTTCCATATAGTATTTGTTTCATCTTATAGTTCTCAATTAGGTTTTTTAATTTCTTTTTTAAATCATTTAAATAGAATTTCTACTATCAAAAAGAAACAAATTATTTTTATTATTCAATTACCTACTAAAGGAGATCCGCAAACAAAATATTCTTTGCATAATTTTTCAATTTTAAAAAATTATCTACAAAATTTTGATTTATATTCTTTAAAAATAAATAACCATTTTAAAAGATTTATTTTATGGTTTTTTTTACTGACTTTTTATCCTCTATTATTTTTTAATAAATTTATATTTCT
>CEWK01033415.1_pt1 | contig 13503 bp, 13 predicted proteins | sample 531431 | NCBI WGS metagenome assembly CEWK01 (sample SAMEA2623059, study PRJEB7988) | marine metagenome | isolation source: saline water (ENVO:00002010), including
AAGAGGAAGAAATTTCAGACGAAGGGAAAGTTTTAGTTTAATGGTTAAGTCTAAATCAGCTTACAGTGTACCTGGCAAAATAGGAAAAATTGAAAGACACATAATTGTAATATGGGTTGATAATGAAGCCGGTGTCCTCGCTAGAATTGCCGGACTTTTTTCTGGAAGAGGATATAATATTGAGTCTTTAGCTGTTGCAGAAGTTGATAAAAAAAAACACATTTCTAGAATTACTATTGTCACAGAAGGAACACCGCAAGTAATTGAACAAATAAATCTTCAGCTAAAAAAACTTGTACCAGTTCATAAGGTAGCGGACTTCAAAAGAGGAGAGAAAGATATTTTATTCAGAGAATTAGCCCTTTTTAAAATTTTAGGAAATTCAAATAAAGTACAAAAAGTAAAAAAAATTTGCAAAAAATTTAATCCTGTGATTCTAGATAAAACAAATAAATCTGTTGTAATCCAAGTAACTGCATTGAGAGCTGAAATTGATAAATTAGCTCTTGATTTAAAAAGCTTAGGCCTTATAAGCACTTCTAGAACAGGAGCCGTAGCCATGACAAAAGGACCAAAAGTATTTAACTAGATGAAAACTTATTACGATAAAGATACTAATAAAGATTTAATTAAAAATAAAAAAGTAGCTATCTTTGGATATGGAAGCCAAGGGCATGCCCATGCATTAAATCTGAAAGATAGTGGCGTGAAAGAAGTTGTAGTGGCTTTAAGAGAGGGATCTTCGAGTATTAAAAAAGCCGAGAGCGCTGGGTTAAAAGTAATGTCTCTTTCAGATGCAGCTGCTTGGGCAGACGTAGTAATGATGTTAACTCCTGATGAGCTTCAATCAGAGATTTACAAAAATCATATCGAACAAAGAATGAAAGAGGGAACAAGCTTAGCTTTTGCTCATGGATTAAATATTCATTTCGATCTAATTAATGCGAGAAAAGATCTCGACGTTTTTATGGTTGCTCCAAAAGGTCCAGGACATACTGTTAGAAGTGAATATCAGAAAGGTGGTGGTGTTCCATGTCTAATGGCTGTTCATAAAGATAGTTCAGGAAAAGCAAAGGACTTAGCATTATCTTATGCATCTGCTGTTGGTGGTGGTAAAGCAGGAATTATAGAAACAACCTTTAAAGATGAATGTGAAACTGACTTGTTTGGTGAACAAACTGTTTTATGTGGTGGTCTAGTTGAATTAATCAAAAATGGTTTTGAAACTTTAACAGAAGCAGGTTACCCACCTGAAATGGCTTACTTTGAAACTCTTCACGAAGTAAAATTAATTGTTGATTTGATCTATGAGGGTGGAATAGCAAACATGAACTATTCAATTTCAAATACTGCTGAGTACGGCGAATACGTATCAGGCAAAAGAGTTGTAGATAACAAAACAAAAGAGAAGATGAAAGAAGTTCTTAAAGATATTCAATCTGGCAAATTCACTAAGCAATGGATGAATGAACACAAATCGGGTCAAAAAAACTTCCTAAAAATGAGGCAAGAGTTAGCAAAACACCCTATTGAGAAAGTTGGTAAAGAGCTTCGAGCAATGATGCCGTGGATTGGCAAAAATAAGCTGGTTGATAAAGATAAAAATTAACCCAATCTGAGTCCAAACACTAACTTTTACTACATAATTATTTGCAAATTCTATCTTTGATTGTAATATGAGGGACTTTAAAATTTTTATAAAGTTATGAGTGATAAAAATAGAATAATAATTTTTGATACAACGATGCGTGATGGAGAGCAATCTCCGGGAGCATCGATGAGTTTAGAGGAAAAATTACAAATTTCAAGAGTATTTGATGAACTAGGAGTCGATGTAATTGAGGCTGGCTTTCCTATCGCTTCACCAGGAGACTTTGAAGCTGTTACAGAGATTAGCAAATCTTTGAAACGCTCTATACCAGCTGGTTTAGCTAGAGCAACAAAAAAAGATATTGATGCATGTCATCAAGCTTTGAAGCATGCAAAAAATTTTAGAATTCATACATTTATCTCGACAAGCCCTCTTCACATGAAGCACAAACTTAATAAATCACCAGAGGAGGTTTTAGAGTCGATTAGAGAAAGTGTTACATATGCAAGAAAATTTACAGATGATGTCGAATGGTCTTGTGAGGATGGAACGCGAACTGAAATGGACTATATGTGTAAAACAGTTGAGCTTGCTATAAAGTGCGGAGCAAAGACCATAAATATTCCAGATACAGTTGGCTATACCGTTCCTTCAGAGTTTAAAAAGATTATCGAAACACTAATAAATAAAGTTCCAAATATTGATAAAGCAATTCTATCTACTCACTGTCATAATGATTTAGGTCTGGCGGTAGCGAACTCTTTAGCTGGTGTAATGGCTGGGGCGAGACAAATTGAATGCACAATTAATGGAATTGGAGAAAGAGCTGGAAACGCAGCACTTGAAGAAGTTGTTATGGCTATGAGAACACGTCATGACTTAATGCCTTTTACAACAAACATTAATTCAAAATTATTAAGCAAGGCATCCAAAGTAGTTTCTAATGCCACTGGATTTCCTGTCCAGTTTAATAAAGCTATTGTAGGCAAAAATGCTTTTGCACACGAGTCTGGAATTCACCAAGACGGCATGTTAAAAAATAGAAATACATATGAAATAATGACTCCTGAAAGTGTAGGAGTTAAAAAAACATCTTTAGTAATGGGTAAACATTCTGGAAGGCACGCATTTAGAGATAAATTATCCGATATGGGTTACGTAGATATTACAGATGATGTAATTAACACTGCTTTCGGGAAATTTAAAATTTTAGCTGATAAAAAAAAACATATCTATGACGAAGATATAGCAGCACTTGTGGATGACAGTTTAGTTACAGAAGATAACGTAATAAAGTTGAAATCGCTAAAAGTTTATGCCGGAACAGGTGAACCACAAAAAGCTGAAATGACTTTAGAAGTATTCGGAGAAGTTAAAAGTGCTTCAGATACAGGAGACGGTCCAGTTGATGCTATATTCAAATGTATAAAAAAACTTTATGCGCATGAAGTAAAATTATTGTTGTACAATGTACATGCAGTAACAGAGGGAACAGATGCTCAAGCAACAGTAAGTGTAAGAATAGAAGAGAAAGGCAAGACTACTGTAGGTCAAGCAGCAGATACAGATACTTTAGTAGCCTCTGCTAACGCTTATTTAAATGCATTAAATAAATTAATCATTAAAAGAAAAAAAACTGCGCCAGATGATGAAAATCTAAGCGTGCAAATATAGAAAGGAAAAAAATGTTCAAAGGATTAACAGGTTTATCATCAATGTGGTCACAAGATATGGCCATCGATTTAGGTACAGCCAACACTTTAGTGGTTTTAAAGGATAAGGGAGTAGTGTTAAACGAACCCTCTGTTGTCGCAGTAATTGAGGATGCAGGCAAGAAATCTGTTTTAGCTGTTGGAGATGAAGCTAAAACGATGTTAGGACGAACTCCAGGTAATATTTCAGCTATAAGACCCCTAAAAGATGGTGTTATTGCTGACTTCGTAGTTACGGAGGAAATGATTAAACATTTTATAAAAAAAGTTCATTCTAAACGAGCTTTTGCTAATCCAAGAATCTTGATTTGTGTGCCAACTGGTTCAACTCCAGTTGAGAGGAAAGCCATCCAAGACTCAGCTTTAGCTGCAGGAGCCAGAAAAGTTCAATTAATTGAGGAACCAATTGCTGCAGCAATAGGTGCTGGTCTACCAATTTCAGAAGCCACTGGATCCATGGTTGTTGATATTGGAGGTGGAACAACTGAAATTGCAGTGATGTCACTCGGTGGGGTCGTTTACTCTAAATCTCTTCGAGTTGCAGGTGATGCTCTTGACCAGTCAATTATTGCTTACATGAGAAAAAAAATGAATTTGATGATAGGTGACTCAACAGCAGAGAAAATTAAGAAAGAAATTGGTACTGCTATTCCATCCTCTAATAATACCTTTTTAATGAAAGGTAGAGATATAAGATCAGGAACTCCAAAAGAGATAGAATTGACCGAAAAAGATGCCTGCGAAGCTCTTATGCCTATCTTAAATCAAATACTTGGCGGAATTAAAGAAGCTCTGGAAAATACACCACCTGAATTATCTGCAGATTTAATTGATATGGGTTTAGTTTTAACTGGAGGAGGCGCTTTGTTAAAAAATATTGATAAATTAATTTCTCAAGATACCGGCTTACCTGTAACAATAGCAGACGATCCATTATCATGCGTAGCTATAGGCACTGGTAGAGCGCTAGAAAATGAAGAATTGTTTTCTACAATGTTATCCGAGTACTAATTTATCTTAATGAATAAATGTCAGTTAGTAGAGATGATTTTAGTATAGCTTTTCGTTCAGCTCTTCTTCAAAGAGGAGGAGCCCAAAAATTTTCAGTTCTTTCTTTAATATTTTTAGCTTTAATTATATTTTTTTTGGACGTTTACGGATCAAAATTTACTAAACCTGTCAGAGGATTTTTAAATGATATTGTCTATCGAGTATCGTTTTTAGCCTCAACACCAACTAGATTTTTTCCCCAAGTAAGTGAAGATATTTCAAGTTTTTTGAATGTTAGAGATGAAAATAAAAAATTAAGAGCTTTAGTAGAAAATTATAAATCACTCGAACTCAACGTAGAATTTCTCACTGAAGAGAATAAAAATTTACAAAAAATTTTAGAAACAGAATATTTTAATAAGAATTTAAGTAATATAATTCTTGCAAAAGTCCTAGTTGATAAAAATAGTCCATTTTTAAAATCAATTATTATTAATAAAGGAACAGGAATAGGTGTATTAAAAGGAATGCCAGTTACAAAAAATAACTATCTTGTTGGAAGAGTTGTTGAAACCAATTATTTATCTTCAAGAGTATTACTATTAAATGACTTAAACAGTCGGATACCAGTTACTCTAGATGAAGGTGCGCAGGCCATTTTGTCAGGAAGCGGAGTTGGTAAACCAATCTTAGAATATTTACCAGAGGATTATGAGGTAATTGAGGGCATAAGTGTTTTTGCATCAGGTAAAGATGGGATTTTTTCACCAGGAACTCCTATAGGTACAACTAACAACCAAGGAGAAGTAGAGCTATTTGTTGATCCTAATCAATTATCATTTGTAACAGTGAATTTAAATATTCAAAAAAGAGGAAATTAAAAATGGCTAAAAATTCTTTAATAAATAAAATTTACAATAGCGGTCCTCTAATTCTATTGTACTACCTTTGTATAAGTGAAATTGACACTAACTTGGAAAAAATATTTGAAATTTTCACTTTAAACTTTCAAATAATTTTAATCTACTTTTGGGTTATAAAAAGGCCAGAGATAATGGCAAACGGACACATATTTTTAGCAGGATTAATCAATGATGTTGTAATGGGTTTCCCCTTAGGAATAAGTTCATTATCTTATTTAATAATTATTTTTGTAGGAACTTACGTAAGAAATAAAAGTGTAAATACCACTATAGCATCAGATTGGTTTACTTTCTTTTTAGCAATGATGTTTGCAAATTTGTTATTTTTTTCATTATTAAACAATTTTTCACAGTTAAATTACTCATTTTCAAAAATCGGCTACAATATGTTTTTCACTTTGTTTATGTTTCCTATTTTTTGGCTTTTATTCAATATTTATCACATGACATTTATAGGAAATCGAGATGCTTAGCCCAAGTTCAGGAAATACTGTTATAAAATCGAAATTGATAAGCAGAAGGATGTTTTTACTTACAGCTTGCAAGGCTATAGTAATGATTGGAATCGTAGGTAGACTTGTATCTCTTCAAATAAACGAGAGAACAAAATATAAAACTCTTTCAGATAAAAATAGGTTTAGAGAATGGAAACTCGCACCTGAAAGAGGCGTCATCAAAGACTTTTTTAATCAAGAAATTGCTTCTAACGAGCAAGTTTATCAGGTGCATTTAATCCCTGAAAACTCAAAAGATATAGAGAGACTGTTTGTAAGATTAAAAACTATCTTAAATATTTCAGAGAAAAAGCTTTTATATTTAAAAAAAATTATAGCTAAACAAAAACCTTGGGAGCCAATAATTGTATCAGACAATATATCTTGGTCAGAATTTTCAAGACTTAATTTATTTCTTCATGAGCTTGAAGGGGTTAAGCCAGTAGTATCAGTAGCAAGAATGTATCCAGATAATTCATCTGCTCATATACTAGGTTATGTTTCGCAAGTGAGCGCTAAAGACCTTCAAACAAAAAAATATCTTAAAGATCTACATGTTCCTGGAATGAGTATTGGAAAAACAGGTTTGGAGAGAAAACTAGACAAAGAAATAATTGGGCAAATAGGATTTCAGAGGTATGAGGTTAACGCTTACGGCAAGAGAATAAAACAAATTCAAATTAATCAAGGTCAGGCAGGAAAAAGTTTTAAAACAACATTGGATTATGAAGTTCAAAAGTACGCTAGTGAACTTCTCAAAGATAAAGCAGCAGCAGTATGTGTAATGGATATCTACAATGGTGATATTGTATCCCTAGTGTCAGCACCTACTTTTGAACCTAACCAATTTGTCCATGGTTTGGATAAAAAATACTGGAATAGTTTAATTAAGAACGAATTAAGACCATTGACCAATAAAACTATTTCAGGTCTTTACCCTCCAGGTTCCACCATAAAGACTTTGGTTGCTTTAAGTGCATTAGATAATGGAATTATTAAACCTTTAGATACTTTTAGATGTAAAGGAAAAATAGAACTTTACGGAGAAAAATTTCATTGTTGGGAAAAAGATGGTCACGGAATAGTGAATTTAAGAAAGGGAATTAAGAGATCTTGTGATGTTTACTTCTACGAAGTTGCAAGAAAACTAGGCGTAGATCGTTTATCAGAGACTGCAAAAAAATTTGGATTAGGAAAAAAAGTTTTAAAAGGTTTTATTGAAGAAAGATCAGGCGTAGTGCCTAATACAAAATGGAAGAAAAAATTCATTGGTCAAAACTGGTACTTGGGAGAAACTTTGCACTCAGGAATTGGTCAAGGTTATTTTCAAAGCACACCATTGCAATTATGTCTAATGACTGCACAAATTGCTAATGGCGGATTTAAAATTGAACCTAGAATATTATTCGATGAAAAAAATAATAATTTAAGAGAATATATTAAATTTAAAAATGAAAATACTAATCAGCCTCTTCCAACTGATTTATTAATTTCTAATTTTAATCTTAAACCATTGTTTAAAAATCAAGAACATATTAATTTAATTAAAGATGCGATGTACTCTTCATCTAACGAACCTGGGGGAACTTCTTTTAGACATAGATTCGAGAATAAAAAGTTTACATTCGCTGGTAAAACAGGATCTTCTCAAATTAAACGGTTCACAGAGGCACAACGTGAAGCAGAAGTGAAACAAGAGAGTTTACCTTATAAAGATAGAGATCACGCTTTATTTGTTGCTTTTGCCCCTTATAATGATCCTAAGTATGCTATAAGTGTTTTGGTTGAACATGGAGGCTCCGGAGGAAAAGCTGCTGCTCCAATAGCGAAAAAAGTTATTAAAAAAGTATTAGAGCGACATGATTTGCGGGAAAGAGTAAAAAATTTAATAGGAGAGCCAGTTTAATGTTTAGAGCCAGATCAATACAGTCTTCACTAACAATTAAAGATAAGATTTTATCAATTGATTATATTTTAGTTTGTTCGATATTTATTCTTGGATTAGTAAGTATATTAGCAATGTATTCTACAGATGGCGGAGAATTTAAATATCATACCAATAGTCATATAATTCGTTTTTTTGTTTTTTTTGTGATGTTTTTGTTTCTATCATTTATTCAAATTAGGTTTTGGCATAGTCAGAGTTATTTAATTTATATCTTATTTTTTTTATTGTTACTTGGTGTAAAATACTTTGGCTTAACATCATCTGGTTCAAAAAGATGGCTTGATCTTTATTTTATGAATTTACAACCCTCAGAATTAATGAAAATTGGTCTAATTTTATTTCTGGCAAAATATTATCATAGAATCTCAATTGAGAATATCAACCAACTAAAATACCTTTTTTTACCCATAGTTGTTTTAATTGCTCCAATTATTTTAGTTGCAACTCAACCCGATCTTGGTACAGCTTTATTAATAGCTTCAGGAGGACTTACTGTTGCTTGGCTCGCTGGAGTAAGGATCAAATTTTTTGCTTTTTCTGCATTAGCTTTTATTGCACTGTTGCCAATTGCGATTTCATTTTTAAAACCTTATCAAAAGTCTAGAATACTTACTTTTTTGAACCCAGAAAGAGATCCGCTGGGTGCAGGATATCAAATTATTCAATCAAAAATAGCCATTGGTTCAGGAGGGTTTTTTGGAAAGGGATTTTTACAAGGATCTCAAAGTTATTTAGATTATTTACCTGAAAAGCACACTGATTTTATTTTTACTTTATTTTCTGAAGAATTTGGGTTCTTTGGTTCATTATTCATTTTAATTCTTTATGCAATTATAGTCTGGAGAATTGTAAAAATTGGCAATATTACGAGAAGCAATTTTGGAAAACTATATTGTTATAGTTTTGCTACTGCATTTTTTATATATGTAGTAGTAAATATGATGATGGTATTAGGACTTTTGCCTATAGTAGGCTCTCCTCTGCCAATAATGTCTTACGGAGGATCTTCAATGATGGCAATAATGCTTGGTTTAGGTATCGCTATGTCTTGCAGGGTATATAAAGATACTCCAGTTAATTAATGAATTTAAACCTATTTTGACCAAATTAAATTTTAATATCTGCTTGTATATTACGTAAATAGGTGGTTAATTTAGAATAAATATGTTTGGTGATAAGAAAAATAAACTAACAGATTCTGAGAGATCTTTAATAAGTGAAACCGTAAGTATTGAGGGTACTATTAACAGCTCTGGTGCAATAGATGTTGCTGGATTAGTAAAAGGACCGGTGTATTCGAAAGAGATTATAATTAGAGAAACTGGTTCAATAACTGGGTCTGTTGAAGGAGATCATGTTGAAATTCATGGTCATTTAGATGGAAAAGTTTCTGGACAAGATGTAGTGATAGGATCTACAGGGACTGTAAAAGGTGATATTGAATTTGGAAATAACTTAAAAACAGAAAACGGTGCAGATATTGATGGATACATTAAAAAGACTAACAAATCAAAATCTACTCTAACTGGAGATTTCTTATTCAAGAAAAAAGATAAAAAAGACTCTACTGAAAAAGAAGATAGACCTGAGGTTGTCAACAAAGAAGCTTTGGCATAATCTACCGCATTTAAGTCTTTATCACATTTTAATATTATTACGTAATGTCTCTTCCTAAATGTAATTCTGTAGGAATAATTGGATCAGGTATACAAGGGGTTTGTATTGGCTTGCAACTAATTAAAAAAGGAATACCAGTTACCATTTTTGATCGAAACGATCCACTTTCTAAAAAATTTAAACCAGCCTCTTATGGAAATGCTGGACACTTTTCACCATATGCTGTCATTCAATTTAATAGACCAGATATACTATACGATGTGCCAAAAATGCTTTTAAGTTCTTATGGGCCTTTGGCACTTAAATGGAATTATATTCCAAAAATGTTTAGATGGTTTTTTTATTATCTTAAAAATTGTAATCAAAATTCAATGCTACACACTGCAAAATACATGAATCAAATTTTAAGTTTATCAAATGATGCTTATGAAGAAATTTTTCAAGAGATTGACACAACTGGCCTAGTTGAAAAAAAAGGAATTATTTATATTTGGACAAACAAAAACCTCAAAAGCAGAAAATTAGAAATTAAAGTTAGAGATGATTTAGGCGTTAAACAAAAACTTTTAAGTCAAAAAGAAGTTTTAGAATTGGAACCAAATCTACAACCAGTATTTGATGCTGGTGTATTATTCGATTATGCAATGCATGCAAGAGATCCGTATGGAATTTTGAGAGAAATTTTTAAATTATATTTAAAAAAAGGTGGAAAATTTATTCAATCCAATATTAAAAGCCTTGAACAAATCAATGTAAATGAAACTGTAATCAAGTCTGATAGAGACGAATATAAATTTGAGAAAACTGTTATTGCATCTGGAGCTTTTTCAAAAAAGCTTACTGATCAACTAGGTGAAAATATTCCCTTAGATACTGAGCGAGGATATCACGTTCATTTTAAAAACAAAGATAGCTTAATATCAAGACCGGTAATATTTCTTGATAGAGGTTTTGGCATGACCCCTATGAATCAAGGTTTAAGAGCAGTTGGAACAGTTGAATTAGGCGGCTTAGAAAACCCCCCTTCAAAAAAAAGAATTGATTATATAGTTAATTGTGCAAAGGAGCTGCTCCCACAACTTCAAGATCACTATGATGAATGGTTAGGATTTAGACCAACATTGCCAGATTTTTTACCTATATTGGGCCCATCTTTAAAAAATAAAAACATTATTTACGCTTTTGGCCATCAACATTTAGGCTGGACTTTAGGGGCTATAACAGGCAAAATAATTTCTGGTTTAGTTGCAGGAGAAAAAACTAATTTAGATTTAACACCTTATAGTTCAAAAAGATTTAATTAGGATTTTTTTTGTCAAAAAATTATTTAGCTTACATCTTTCTTATATTCGCAGCTTTATTCTGGTCAGGTAATTTTATCATTGGAAAATTTGCAACTTTATTTGAAGTTCCACCATTAACTTTAAACTTCTTAAGATGGGTTATGGTTTGGTTTTTATTAATTCCTTTTACATTCAAAGAAATATTAGCAAAGAAAGATTATATAAAAGAAAACTTTTTTGTAATTGGATTTATGGGTATATTATCTATTAGCACTTTTAATTCGGTAGTTTATTTTGCTTTAAACTTTACTCAAGTTATTAATGCAGTTTTAATGTTAGCTGCTATTCCGCCAACGATAATAATTTTCTCTTCAATTATGAAAATTGAAAAAACAAATATTCTCCAAATTTCTGGATTATTTTTATCAATAATTGGGGTGGGAACAATTATTTCAAATGCAGACATTCAAAAAATAATTTCTTTAAGTTTTAATAAGGGTGATATATGGATGCTTGTTTGTGTTTTGAGCTGGTCATTATATTCAACTTTACTAAAAAAAAATAAATTAAAATTATCTCAATTTTCTTTAATACAAATAATGGTTTCTGTAGGTTTAATTTTTTTAGTTCCACAATTTCTCTATGAACAATCAATAGGATTTGATGTAAAAATTAATAAAGCTTTTGTTTTAATTTTAATTTACGTTGTTATCTTTCCTGCAATCGCAGCATATTACTGTTGGCAAAAAGCTATAGATTTAATAGGACCTAACAGATCATCTATGTTTATTCAGTTAATGCCACTTTTCAGTGCGCTGATGGCAATAATAATTTTTAAAGAAAAGTTTCAATTATTTCATTTTATTGGCGCAACTTTTATTATTTCCGGTATTTATTTATCAAATAGGAAAACTCAATGATCAAAGTCGCAGTAATAGATGATTATCAAAATATTTTTCAACAAATTGTTGATACAGAAAAACATAAAGATAAATTTAGTTTTAAAATTTTTAATGAACCTTTTATAGATGAAAAAGAAGCTGCAGTTGAACTTGAAGATTTTGAGGCATTATTTGTAATGAGAGAAAGAACTCCAATTACAAAGACCTTAATACAAAACTTGCCAAAACTAAAATATATCATGACTTCTGGCATGAGAAATAAGGCAATTGACTTAAAAGCAGCAAAGAGTCGAAATATTATTGTTTGTGGTACCGAAATAAATTCTAATCCTGCAGCAGAACTTACTTGGGCTTTAATTCTAGGACTTTATCGAAATATGAAACAAGAAATTGACAATATGTTCCAAGGTTATTGGCAAACAACCATTGGTTTTGAATTAAAAGGTAAAATGTTAGGTCTAATTGGTCTTGGAAAAATTGGAACTCAAGTTGCAAAAGTTGCTAAAGCTTTTGGAATGGAGGTTTGCGCGTGGAGTGAAAATTTGAACCTATCTCATGCGAATGATGTTGGAGTATTACCAATGAGCAAGGAAGACCTACTAAAGAATTCAGATATAATTTCTATTCATTTAGTTTTTGGAGAAAGATATAAAAATTTAATTACAAAAAAAGAATTTAAATTGATGAAAAAAACAAGTTTTATAATTAATACTTCGAGGGGACCTATTATTAATGAAAATGATTTAATTGACGCCTTAAAAGAGGAAAAAATAGCCGGGGCTGGTCTAGATGTTTATGACATGGAGCCTCTTCCACAAGACCATAAGTTAAGATTTCTCTCAAATGCTTTATTATTACCTCACATTGGTTACGTAACAGCTGAAAATTACTCAAAATTCTATTTGCAAATGATAGAAAACCTTGAAAGTTGTCAAAAAAATAAGCCTTTAAGATTAATCTCTTAGATTAGCTATTCCATTATAGGTTGTATTATATATAAACTCATTATGAGTGATTCGTTTGTTTTATAACAACCGAATATCTGCTTAGTATAGGAATAAATTTAAAAGGGAGTATGAAAAAAATATTTGTATTTTTGATTACCTTGTTTTTACTGAATGGTTGCGCCGAGTCAGTGGCTTTACTTGGCACTTCAATTAGTGGAGTTTCTAATGGAAAAATTGTTCAATCTTCGCTAACGTCTACGATTAGCTATGGAGTTAAAAAGCAAACAGGCAAAGGTCCTTTAGAACATGCTAAAGATTATGTAGAGAAAATGAATCCAGATGGAAAAAAAGAGCCGTGTTTAGATTTTCTTGAAAAAACTGACTCAGAAATTTGTGCAATTGTAAAAAAACGATTAATTTTAACAAAATCAAAAATAAAATTCCTCAATTAGCAATCAAAAAAGATACTTAAATAACTAACTTATATTCCAACTACCATGAGTTGTGTTAATAAAAATTTTAACACTCATAATTAACTTTTATTTAAAGAGGAAGCAGATATTAAACCATTTAAACAATCTTTAACTTATGAAAAAGATATTACTTTTGTTTACGACACTTTTATTGCTCAACGGGTGTGCAGAGTCATTAGCACTGCTAGGTTCTGGAGCTTCAAACGGGAGAATTGTTCAATCCTCCTTAAATTCTGCAATAAGTTATGGAATAAAAAAACAAACAGGAAAATCTCCTTTGGAACATGCAATAGCGTATGCCGAAGAAATAAATCCTGATAGAAAAAAAGAGAGATGCATTTCGCATCTTGAAATAACAAGGTCTGAATTTTGCGCTATCTTCAAAAAACAAGTTAAGCTCAAAAGTACAGAAATAATAGAAAAGACCGCTGTAATAATGAAAGAATATCCAAAAAATAAAGTTAAAGAAATATCTAAAATCGAAGAGATAGCAAAAAAATCAATTATTTATAATAGAAGGTAATTCTAATTTTTTCTAGAACGATGGCCCCAATATAAATAATTGGGACCATCAAATATTTTTATGCAGCCAAAGCTTGCTTGATATCTGCAACAATATCGTC
>CEWK01048069.1_pt1 | contig 13446 bp, 11 predicted proteins | sample 531431 | NCBI WGS metagenome assembly CEWK01 (sample SAMEA2623059, study PRJEB7988) | marine metagenome | isolation source: saline water (ENVO:00002010), including
AGGAATAGTTGTTGATAAAGGATATTTTTCCTCTAAACCTTTCCAAAAACCTTCTCTTTTGCCTTTTTCACTATAATTGAAGAACCCGGCTTTGGCCTTTCTTCCTAGACGACCCTCTTGCTCCATCCAGAACAAAATTTCGTCAATTTGCTCGTTTGGATAAAATGCACCCATAGCCGCTTTGGTTGCACGGGCGATTTTTGCTCCCAATTCTATCGAGGTCTCATCGACAAGTTGTATTGGTCCAAGAGGAAATCCTAATTGCTTTGCTGCGCTTTCAATAATACTTGGGGGTATCCCCTCAGTAATCATTCTGAGACCCTCATTAAGATAAGGTATTATACAGCGATTGGCATAAAAGAACCGTGCGTCGTTTACGACAATAGGGGTCTTTTTGATCTGGCGTACAAAATCTAAGGCTTTTGCAACAGCCCTTGATTCAGTTTTTTCTCCCTTGATGATCTCAACGAGCAGCATTTTCTCAACTGGACTAAAAAAATGTATTCCGATATAATTCTCAGGGTGTTTGCTCGCTTTGGCCAATTCACTAATTGGAAGTGTTGAAGTATTAGATGCAAATATACAGTCTTTATGGATGACTTCTACAGCCGCTTTTGTAACGTCAGATTTAACCTTTGTATCCTCAAAAACTGCCTCGATAACCAAATCCGCATCTGCAAGCTTTGTGTAATCATCCGTCGCTAGAATACGGTTGAGAGTTTTTTCCTTAATTTTTTCAGATATTTTTCCACGTTTTATACCATCAGTCAGATATTTTTCAGAATATTCCTTACCCTTATTTGCAGCATTCTGATCTTGGTCAACCAACACTACCTCAATACCGGCTTGAGCTGCTACCAAAGCGATGCCTGCACCCATCATGCCAGCACCTAAAATCCCAATTATCCTTACGCTCTGGTCAGGTACGTTCTTTGGTCGCACAGCGCCCTTTTCTAGAGCGCCTTTACTAATGAAAAGACTTCTGATCATGGCAGATGACGAAGGGTTCATTACAATATTTGTAAACCAGCGCGCTTCAATCCGTAATGCAGTATCAAAAGGGACTAACGAACCTTCATATACGGCGCTCATCAGTGCCTTTGTTGCAGGATAAGCACCCATGGTTTTACCATTAACCATAGCCGAAGCACCTACAAAAGTCATAAAGCCCGATGGTGTGTAGGGTGCGCCGCCTGGTAGTTTATATCCCTTCTGATCCCAAGGTTTTACTATATCGGAGTCGCTTGCTGCTATAATCCAAGCTTTTGCATCTGCCATGGGGGTGGCGCTTACCTCGTCTATAAGCCCTGCTGATTTTGCCCTCATTGGATCTACGGTTTTTCCTTCCAGTAGAAATTCTGATGCCCCAAATATACCCAATTTTCGAACTAATCTTGTCGTTCCACCAGCTCCCGGAAAAATTCCTACTTTAATTTCTGGTAAGCCAATTTTTGCCTTATCATTATTTGCAGCAAAAATACGATGGGTGCAGAGCGGAATTTCCAAGCCGATACCTAGGGCTGTGCCCGGCAGAACTGTTACAATTGGTTTACCACCTCTGTTGGTTTTGGGATCCATTCCTGCACGTTCGATTTTACGCATTATCGAGTGCATTTGCATAAAGCCTGTGAATAATCCTTCGGCAGGGTTGTCGCCATTTAATTTTTTTAAGTCTGCTAAAACTTTGAGGTCCATTCCAGCAGCGAAATCAGGTTTGGCACTTGTAATTACTGCGCCAATTATGTTTTCATCAATCAATATCTTATCAATTAGGGTATCTAAAAGTTTAATAGCTTCGAAGTTTAGGATGTTAAAAGGCTTTTGGGGGCAGTCCCATATTATGGTGGCTATCTGGTCTGGATCTATTTTTATTGTAAAATCTGCCATTTTTTATACCCTATACTCGCTCAATAATTGTTGCCGCGCCCATACCTGATGCTACACAAAGAGTAGCGAGACCCATTGTTTTATCTTGACGTTCCAATTCGTCTAAAAGTGTTCCTAAAATCATCGCACCAGTGGCGCCAAGTGGATGCCCCATAGCAATTGACCCGCCGTTCACATTTACTTTGTCGTGGTTTATCTTGAACTCTTGTTCAAACATAAGCACTATTGAGGCAAATGCTTCGTTTACCTCAAAAAGATCGATATCATTTACTTTTAGCCCACTGTCTGAGAGTATTTTGTTCGTTGCTGGTACTGGTCCGGTAAGCATGATCGTCGGTTCAGTACCCACTTTACAAGTTGCCCGGATTTTAGCTCTTGGGTTTAACCCCAAAGCTTTGCCGAACTCCTGATCACCGATTAAAATCCCTGCGGCTCCATCAACTATGCCCGAACTGTTTCCTGCATGATGAATATGATTGATTTTATCTATTTCTGGATATTTCATTAATGCCACTTTATCGAAGCCGGGCATCCCTTCTCCTATATCCTGAAACGCTGCTTTTAATGCGCCAAGCTTTTGCATGTCGGTATCGGGCCGAATATATTCATCATGCTCAAGAATCGTTAATCCATTCACATCTTTGACGGGGACAATAGACCTAGAAAATCTACTTTCATTCCATGCAATATTTGCCCTTTTCTGACTTTCAACAGCCAATTCATCTGCATGGTCGCGGGAAAACCCATACTTAGTGGCAATCAAATCAGCGCTTATTCCTTGCGGTACAAAATAATTATTCATTGTAAAGCTTGGATCAACCGCAACAGCGCCACCGTCACTACTCATTGGAACTCGGCTCATACTTTCTACACCACCTGCAATGTAGCAATTCCCAGCGCCTCCCCGAATCTGGTTAGTTGCAAGATTCACTGACTCCAATCCCGAAGCGCAAAATCGATTAATCGAAATACCGGGTACGCTCTCGTCTAATTCGGATGCCAAAACTGCGGTTCTAGCGAGACAAGCGCCCTGCTCTCCAATTTGAGTAACGTTTCCCCATATTACGTCTTCAACTGCATTTCCTTCTAAGTCATTGCGTTCTTTGATATTATTTAGAACTGTCGTGGATAAGGCGAGAGCAGTGACTTCATGCAGACTACCATCTTTCCGTCCTTTTCCTCTTGGAGTGCGGATAGCATCATAAATAAAAACTTCTTTCATATTAAATCCTTTACTTCGGTGGGTATGCTCGCTCAAGCAAATCGTAGGGGTGTTCCCAATTTTCAAGTGCTTCAATGTTTGATAACCAGCGATCAATATTTGGATGAGACTTTCGATCAAACCCAAACTCTTCGGGGTAGAATAGATATGAGCAGCATGACAAGTCGGCGGCGCTTAATTGATCTGCTGCCACCCAATTTTTCCCACTGAGGTGACTTTCCAGTACGGTAAGTGCAGTATCATTTCGTTTCTGTAAATAATTGATAACTTCAGCCGGTTTTTTATCTTTAGGTATAAAATTCATTAAAAATCGTGTAGGTCCGAGGCTGCCAGATAGCCTCGAGTTGTCCCACAAGACCCAGCGTAAAATCTCAGAGCGTTCCTCATCATTCTTTCCAAAGTAATTTCCAGTTTTCCCGTTCAGATAGTCAAGTATAGCGCCTGACTGTGATATTTTTTTATCGCCGGATACCAGAACCGGAACTTCAGCCATTATGTTAGTTTCATTTTTATAAGCTTCTGATCGAGCTTCACCTCGAAAAAAGTCGATCAAAATCTGTTTCCAGCTGGCTTTTGAAAAATGTAGGGCAAGAGCAACCTTATAGGAGTGTCCGCTTTCTCCAAATGAATATAGTTGGAAATTCATAATTAATCCTACTTAAAAGTTACTTGCACTCAATTTCATAACTGTGCTTGATCCTGCTCTGATGCGTGCAAGGTGTAATCTTGTAAACGGTAACTGTCTTTCCATAAAATATTGCCCAGTTGAAATCTTGCTTTGATGGAAATCATCATGATCAGAACTTAAATTTATAGCCTCATGGGATGCCTGGGCTATTTTACACCACATAAGTCCAAGACATACATAACCAAACAGGTGCATGAAGTCATAAGATCCAGCAAGTGCCTCGTTTGGATTCTTTATTCCTTTGTCCATGAAATAAAGAACAGCGCCTTCCAAATCATCTGTGGCAGATTTCATTGGCTCTAAAAATATTTTGTCAAACTCGTCTGATTTGTTTTGATTTTCTGTAAAATAAGTCTTCAAAATTGTGAAAAAAGCTATCATATTTTTACCTTGGTTCTGTGGTAGTTTTCTTCCGACCAAGTCTAAAGCTTGAATACCATTTGCGCCTTCATAAATCATTGCGATCCGTGCGTCTCGTGCAAATTGAGACATTCCCCATTCTTCAATGTACCCATGTCCGCCATATATTTGTTGGGCCTGGATTGTCATATCAAAACCCTTATCTGTTAAAAACCCTTTAATAACAGGCGTTAAAAGTCCAATTAGCCCCTCGGCTTCGCTGTCTGTGTTTCGGTTGGCTTTGTCTATAATGCTTGCACCCCAAAGAATTAATGCTCGGCTTCCTTCCGAAAAACATTTTTGATCCATCAAATTCCTTCGAACATCAGGATGAACAATGATTGGATCCGCTAACTCATCAGGATTCTTAACTCCTGTAATATCTCTTCCTTGCAATCGATCTTTTGCGTATGCTAGCGCGTTCTGATAAGCCAATTCAGCTTGAGAGAGACCTTGCAAACCGACCCCTAGTCTTGCTTCGTTCATCATTGTGAACATTGCTCTCATACCTTTATGTTCCTCACCGACCAAGTACCCGGTTGCCTCATCATAATTCATGACGCACGTAGCATTTCCGTGGATACCCATTTTTTGCTCGATTTTACCCACTGATACTTGGTTGCGCTCTCCTAACGAGCCATCTTCATTAACCAAAAATTTGGGAACAATGAAAAGTGAGATGCCTTTTACGCCATCAGGGCCGTTTGGAATTTTTGCCAAAACCAAATGTATAATATTTTCGGCTAGATCGTGGTCCCCTGCCGATATGAAAATTTTTTGCCCACTTATTTGGAATGTTCCATCAGGTTTTCTACTTGCCTTAGTCCTCATCATACCTAGGTCTGTGCCACAATGAGGTTCAGTCAGGTTCATTGTACCTGTCCACTTACAATTTACCAGATTCGGTAAATACTTTTCTTTTTGTTCTTCACTGCCATGAGAGTAAATCGCAGAATATGCACCATGTGTTAATCCGTGATACATTCCAAGTGCCATGTTTGCGCTAGCAAACATCTCACCAACTGCAATGCTAATCAGATAGGGTAGGCCCTGGCCCCCAAATTTTATGTCACAATCAATACCAGTCCATCCACCGTCCTTTAGTTGATTGAAGGCTTCTTTGAAGCCGGGTGGAGTGTACACTATTCCATTTTCAAAACTGCAACCGTGTTTGTCTCCAATGGCATTCAACGGCGCAAGGACCTCTGACGAAATTTTTGATGCTTCCTCTAGAATGGCATTCAAATATTCGTTATCTAACTCACGATATCCCGGGATGTCACTGTCGTGAATTTTTAAAACGTTTTGTAATATAAATTTGATATCTTTTACTGGTGCGGAGTAAATTGGCATTATTTAAGTCCCATTTTATTATTCGGCTGGTTCAGAAGACAAATTAGCTTGGTTTAGGAGTTCTCTTCCAAGGTGCAATTGTTCTTTTAACTCTTCAATAGTTTCGCCGAGTTCATAGTGCTGTAATTCTAATTGTTTTAATCTTTCTTTTGCCAACTCATACGTTCTGGCTAACTGCGTCTGTTGTTGGTCGCCCATGTCATAAAGCTCAAGTAGTTGTCTTATTTCTTCTAGAGAGAAACCGAACCTTTTCCCTTTGACAATTAATTTCAAACGTGCCCGATCACGTTTTGTAAAAAGTCGTTTTTGACCCTCTCTTAAAGGGAAAAGAAGCTCTTTCGCTTCGTAAAACCGTAAGGTCCTTGCGGTAACGTCAAATTCTTCGCTCATTTCACGAATAGTTAAAGAATTACTCATCTTAAAAACTCTTTTTTTAGGTAGCTTAACTAATAAACTCATAAAGTTAACGTTTACGTAAACAAACGTTACGTCAACTTAAGTTTCTAAGGATTTCTTAGTTGATTTCCTGAGCCCTTCTAGTTCTTTAATTGTTTCTGCTAATTGCTTTTGTTGTTCAAAGAGTTCAATCAGTTTACGATCCGCCATATCAATAAAAACGTTCATTTGGGCGTTTGTACCCTCTTTATCGTAAATTAAGAGCCACTGCCTTAGTTCTTCTAATTGAAATCCAAATTTTCTACCACGCAAAATTAACGTCATTCTAGCGCATTCGCGTGCACCATAAAAACGCGAACGGCCGATCCTTTCCGGACTTAATAGCTCAATATATTCGTAATACCGCAAAGTACGCGGTGTCACTTCGAATTTTGCGCACATTTCCTTGAAAGAAAGTTTACTTTCACTCATACAGCCCCCAAAGTCTTGCGCTGAGTGTAGTGCTGTCCTACTAATCCATCAAGGTCGATAAGAATAAAATTATTGCGTCTTAGTGTGCGATTTTAAATTATTAATGTGAATAGCCCGCCGACGGGTTGACTGACTGGCTAGCTAAAAGGACCATATTTGTATTCTTCCAAAGTCATAAGCCATCGCCGTGTAATGTCCATAGCATTTCCTATAGTGCTTTCAAATATTTCGATACCAATTTTAGGTGCTATTGATACCGGTGTTATTGGGCAGCTTGGAAGTCCAATCGCAATTGGTGCGGTTGGAATCGGCGCGATAATTCTTAGTGCGGTTTATTGGTTATTTGGTTTTTTAAGAATGGGCACTACAGGTTTTGCAGCTCAAGCCTTCGGTAGGGATGATACCCTCGAAGTGGTGGCCTTGCTTGTTAGAGGTCTCTTAATTGGTTTAGCGTGTGGTTTTTTTGTTATTTTAATCCACCCAATATTATTTTGGTTATCTTTTTTTATCTCCCCCAGTTCCAATGAAGTTGAGATGCTTGCGTTGGATTACATGAGTATCCGCATATTTTCTGCACCGGCTATAATTTCTACCTATGCAATTATGGGATGGTTAATCGCGCTCGAGAAGACCAAATATGTATTGATATTACAACTGGCAATGAATGGTTTGAATGCGGCTCTAGATTTCTGGTTTGTTTTTGGTTTTGGTTGGGGAGTTGAAGGCGTTGCATGGGCTACGTTTATAGCAGAGTGGTTTGCCTTTTTCATGGGTTTAGCGATTTGCTTTGCAGTATCGCGAAAGTTCCCAAAAATAATTTGGCCTTTAATTTTTTCTAAGACAAAAATTATTGCTATTTTGGTGGTTAATAGAGATATTTTTTTACGGTCTCTCATGTTGGAAATAATTTTTGTATCTTTCTTAATGACTTCCGGTAAATTTGGTGATGTTGAATTAGCAGCAACTCAGATACTACTGCAATTTTTGCATATTTCTGCCTATGGGATGGATGGATTTGCTTTTGCTGCAGAGGTTTTAGTGGGGCAGGCTGTTGGTAAATCAAACCGCTTTATGTTGCGAGATGCTGTGATTAAGTCGGGACTATGGACTTTCATAATAGCTGTTTTTTTAGCACTTGTTTACGCTCTTTTTGGATCAGTATTTATCAAATTAATGACAACTTCAGATGAGGTTATATTGGCTTCTGAAGCCTTTTTAATATTTATTATTCTTGGTCCCATCTTTGGGGCGCTACCTTTCTTAATGGATGGAATATTTGTTGGCGCTACAAGGTCAATTGATATGCGCAATATGATGTTTTTATCGCTAATAATTTATGTTGTGTCTGCTTATGTATTGATTGATTTGTATGGATTTTACGGTCTATGGATAGCGCTTTTAGTTTCATATGCGGCTAGGGGTATATCGCTACTCACAAGATATCCAAAACTTGAAAAATCAATCAGTTAAACAATTCTAAAACACGCTCAGGGGGACGCCCGATGACCGCTCTTTCACCAGATATGACTAGAGGCCGCTCAATCAGAATTGGATTTTGCAACATTGCCTGAATAAGTATTTCATCTTTACTGCTGCGGCTCAATCCTAAGGCGCGAAATATTTTTTCGTTTGTGCGGACAAGTTCTATAGTAGGTATCGACAATTTTTTGACTATCGACATCAAATCTTCATAATTAATAATTTCATTTAAGTAGTAAAATACCCTTGCATCAATTGACCAATCGTTAAGTAACTTTAGAGCAGTCCTTGATTTTGCACATCTTGGGTTATGCCAGATCGTATTCAAAGCCATTTATCTACACCAGTTCCGACTGCCTCTTCCACATTTTTAAAACCATTTTCCCTCAAAGAAATATCTAATTCTCTTAAAATTTTGTTAGTAACAGAAAATCCTGAATAAATTAAGGCAGAGTATATTTGTACTAGAGACGCCCCTGCTTGGATCTTTTGAAATAATTGTTCACCTGTAAATACGCCCCCGACACCAATTAATGGTATTTTACCTTCTGTAATAGAATAAAGCTGCGCAAGCACACGCGTTGACATTTCAAATATTGGCGCCCCCGAAAGACCGCCTTTTTCATGCTGATAACTACTTTTTAGATTATTGCGACTGATTGTCGTATTCGTTGCAATAATTCCATCAATTCTTGTATCTATTGCTACCAAGGCAATGTTTTTTAATTCCTCCTGTTCAAGGTCTGGTGCTATTTTTAAAAAGACTGGTACTTTGGTTTTTAAACTATCCTGACTAGCGATTACTCCATTTAACAATTTACGTAATTCTTTATCTGACTGGAGCTCTCGTAAATTCTCTGTATTTGGCGATGAAACATTAACAGTGGCAAAATCGATGAATTCACTACATGTTTTAAACACAGTAGCAAAATCACTGATGCGATCAGCACTATTTTTATTAGCGCCTAGGTTTAAGCCAACTATCCCGTTTGAGGGCCGCCTAGACAGTCTTTTGGAGACCTCATGCATACCATCATTATTAAATCCAAATCGATTTATAATGGCGCTATCTTCTTTTAGCCTGAATAGGCGTGGTTTAGGATTTCCGATTTGAGCAAATGGGGTAACTGCGCCTACTTCGATAAAACCAAAACCAAACTCCATTAATGGTTTAATAGCTTCAGCATTTTTATCGAAACCCGCAGCTAAACCCAGTGGATTTTTGAATTTTAACCCCAAGACACTAAGCTCTAGACTTTTTGCCTGAAAACCTCGAGTTTTGGGTATAAGGCCAAATTTGAGAGCTCTCATAGCTAGGTTGTGAGCTTTTTCGGGATCAAGGTTTGATAATAATCGAAGGGCAACTTTTTCAGATAAGTTCATTTATATCCTCTGGTAATGGATAATCTCCATTTTTCCGTTTTACATGACGATGCCATTCTATGTCCGTTATGAGCAGTTCTCTGTATAAATGTGGAAAGTCTTGCCCCCCACGAGAGAGTTCCCATTTTAGGTCTGTCGACAATTTGTCTGTTTTACAGGCAGCTAAAACTACGTCCGTATAACCCGAAAAATGCTTAGCAATCGTTTCTTTGACCTGATTTGCAGTTGAGAAATGTATATACCCATCGGAGATATCAACAGGGGCTCCCTTGGTACGCCCATCATTTGTAAAATCTTTCCATTGATCTGGTAAGAAAATTTTATATATCAACATAAATCTTGTGATGCCTAAATATCATTATCTGGTCAAGGCTCATCAGGGGCAACGAGCAAAAAGTTAGGCTATCTTTTGTTTAACTTGTGTTTTTACCTCGTTTATGCTGAGTCTAAATAATTGAAATAGAAGACCGTTATCAAATCGACTAAGGACATGAATATGTCAGCGAAAATTTCATTTTTAGCTTCTGATATGGACAGTGCGCAGAATGCATTGCATGAACTGACAGAATTATATGGACAATGTGATCTCAAAACGGCGGATTACATTGTCGCGTTGGGTGGTGATGGGTTCATGTTGCAAACTTTACATCTTTGTCAAAATTTTCGGGCCGCAGTATATGGAATGAATCGTGGAACCATTGGTTTTATGATGAATGCGTATGAAACAGAGGCCTTGCCATCGCGGCTTGCTAATGCAGAGGAGCAAATAATTAATCCTTTGATAATGAAGGCTACACTTGTTGATGGAAAAGTTGAAACAGCGCTAGCGATAAACGAAGTTTCTCTTTTACGAGCTGGCCCGCAAGCTGCAAAGCTGCAAATATGGGTTGATGAAAGACAGCGTATGGGCGAGTTAGTGTGTGACGGTGTTTTAGTTGCCACTCCAGCAGGATCAACCGCCTACAATTATTCAGCTCATGGACCCATACTACCCATAGGTGCTGATGTACTCGCGATGACCGCTTTAAACGCATACCGTCCGCGCCGATGGCGTGGAGCCTTGTTGCCTAAAACTGCTGTTGTTCGGATAGATGTGATTGACAATGATAAAAGGCCAGTAATGGCGGATGCAGACAGTATATCTTTTAAAAATGTCAAAAAAGTTGAAATAAGCTCGGACATCACTGTCCAGCATAGAATTCTATTTAACCAAGGCCACGGACTTGATGAAAGATTAATTCAAGAACAATTTGTTTAATTCAGCCAACCCAGTTGCTTCCATAGTTTTCCGCAAAAAGTACCACAGTGTTCCTCAATGGTTATTAATGCCGCCACAACCATATCTTCGCGCCACCTCTGCCCAATGACTTGAATTGCAATTGGTACAGCCCCTGCGCTTGTATTTGCAATATGTGTTGGCACAATTCCAGCCGGATGCCCAATAAAATTCATAGAATATGACCAGAGTGCTGCGCCCAATACTTCAGTTACGCCTGCTTTACCCTCAGCATCTCGATCTGGATAGAAGAAACTGGTTGGCATCAGATTTGAAATAATTAGAGGATATTCTTCCATAAAAAGTGCCCATTCTCGAGCATAACGAGTTCTTTCAGCCATTGCTGTTAAAAGTTTTTTCCCATCGTAAGGTTCGAACTGACGGAAATATTCATCAAAAATCATTTGTATCTTTTCCGAACCACTTTTTCTTATATCTTCCCCCAATAGAGCTTGTACTTCTCCTAACAGTGCACTGTAGCCTGTTTTTGCAGTTTCCTCTAAAAGTGGCGGCGTTACTTCTTTCACATCGAACCCAACATTACTCAAAGTATCAGCAGCAATTCTCAAACCCTTTGTGATTTCTGGATTTGTTTTGAAGCCTGGTGTTTCAAAGCAAAGAGCTACCTTTCGAGAGTTTTTTGATAATTGAGAAGTATCCCACGGCATAGGGACATGAAATGGGTCTCTAAGGTCGGCTTGTATTATTTCTGGCATTGCTAACTGAAGATCACTTGCACTTCTTGTAATTAATCCTTGCACTGACATTGATTGAGCAAGAATACCACGCTCACTAGTTTGACTTGAGTTCCAGGCAGGAACTCTTCCTAAGCCCGGTTTAAGTGTTACCGCACCAGTTGCTACAGATGGAAAGCGAAGTGAACCTCCGATGTCGTTACCATGAGCCAATGCACACATTCCAGCCATTACCGCGGAACTAGCACCGCCAGAAGAACCGCCCGGGGACAAATGCTTGCCCCACGGATTGTTTGTTCGTCCATATAAGGGATTTTCTGTATCAGCTCTGAAGGAAAACTCGGGAGTATTGGTTCTGCCAACAAATATTGCCCCAGCCTTCATGAGGTGATCAACGATTGGCGCATTACTATCAGCTATTAAATTTTTGAGTGCGGTTACACCGTTGCTTGTTGCGTACCCTTTCTGATCGACATTTATTTTAATTGTGACCGGAACACCAAATAGTCTACCTTTTGGCTCTCCAGCTATTGTGGCCTGGTCAAGGATCTCAGCACGTTTGGTAGCCTCGTCGGACATATCATCGACAATAGCATTGAGTTCAGGATTAACTTTTTTAATATGCTCAAGATATGCTGATATTACTTCTGTTGCACTTAACTCGTTATTTTTTGTTTTTTTTATAAGCTCAGTGGCAGAAAGAGCCCAAATAGGTTTGTTCGACATGTTCTACACCGTGATTTGGGTAAAGCGTAAACAATCCATTTGGAAGATCAAATAGATTTTGCTTCCAACGGTTATTCATTGAACACTATTTTGCATACCCAATTGTTTTGAGAGCTTCTTTGATTTCCTTTAAAATAACTGGATCGTCGATAGTTGCAGGCAGCTTAAATTCTTTACTGTCAGCTATTTTAACCATTGTACCTCTTAAGATCTTTCCAGATCTTGTTTTAGGTAACCGATCAACGACGACCGCATTCTTAAATGCTGCTACTGGGCCAATCTGCTTACGTACCATGTCAACACATTCTGCTTCTATGTCGATATGCTCTCGATCAACACCTGCTGTGAGACATAAAAAGCCCACAGGCAATTGCCCTTTTAGGTTGTCGGATACTCCAATCACTGCGCATTCTGCCACATCAGGATGATTTGCTAATATTTCTTCAATTGCGCCAGTTGATAGGCGATGTCCGGCTACATTTATCACATCATCTGTTCTGGCCATAATATAGATATATCCATCGTCATCAATAATTCCGGCGTCACCAGTTTCATAATACCCTGCGTATTTATTCAAATATGATGATTTAAATCTTTCTGGCGCGTTCCATAGTGTTGGAAGTGTACCGGGTGGCAGAGGTAGTTTTATAACAATTGAACCGAGTTTTCCTGGTGGAAGCTCTTGACCAGTACGGTCTAACACTTTGATGTCAAAGCCAGGCATCGGTACTGTTGGACTTCCCATCTTTATTGGGAGTTTCTCTATGCCTATCGGATTTCCGGCAATTACATAGCCCGTTTCAGTTTGCCACCAATGGTCAATAATTGGTATCTCAAGCAAATTTTCTGCCCACTGTACTGTATCTGGGTCAGCTCTCTCTCCTGCTAAAAATAAAGCTCGTAAATTACTCAAGTCATACTTTTGCTTAAGCTCTCCTTTAGGGTCCATTCTCTTTATGGCTCTAAATGCTGTTGGCGCTGTAAAGAAATTACTTACTTTGTGATCGCTTATTACGCGCCAAAAAGTGCCAGCGTCTGGTGTGCCAACTGGCTTTCCCTCAAAGACTACAGTTGTATTCCCATGAATTAGTGGCGCATAGCAAATGTAGCTGTGGCCAACTATCCATCCTATATCAGAGGCCGCCCAAAACACTTCTCCTGGATCAACGTTATAAAAATTCTTCATGGTCCAGTTGAGAGCAACAAGATGACCAGCTGTCGGTCTAACCACTCCTTTTGGAGCCCCAGTTGTCCCCGAGGTGTAAAGAATATATGCAGGATGACTACCTTCGACAGATACGCAGGGTGCCTTTTCTACATTTTTTTGAATAAGGTCCCAGTCGTGATCGCGCCCATTAATTAACTCTGCTTCACATTGTGGCCTTTGTAATACAACTACGGTTTCCGGCTTGTAATTTGCTAATTCAATGGCAGAGTCGATTAATGGCTTGTACTGTACAATCCTATTTGG
>CEWK01132855.1_pt1 | contig 13397 bp, 11 predicted proteins | sample 531431 | NCBI WGS metagenome assembly CEWK01 (sample SAMEA2623059, study PRJEB7988) | marine metagenome | isolation source: saline water (ENVO:00002010), including
CAAATTTAAAACCATCTAACGGTGAAGGTTACTTAGCAATGTGTGTATGAGTTAGAGTAGCAATTTTAAATATTTCAAAAATTTTTTTGATGGTTCAGCGCTTATGATTTGACGTGCTACTCCTATAAGAGTAGCTATTTCTTTAGCTATGCAAAATATTGAAAATTCACTTAAATTTGAAATTAATAATCTATCTTTGACCAGAATAAGAGTTTTAAAAGATCAACAATTCTCTATAATATCATCAAATATATTAATTTAATTTCTTTGATAATGAATATTGCTGTAATTATTTTTCTATCAGTTTGCTTAGACATAATATTAGGCTGGCCCAAAATCTTTTTAAGAAATATTGGTCATCCAGTCATTTGGATAGGAAAATTAATCACTACATTTGATACATTTTTGAATCAAGAGAGATTTAGCTCCTTTTTAAGGTCATTTTTTGGAATTTTAACTTTATTTATACTAATTTCATTTACAGTAACTTTGTCTATTTTAATAGAAAAAATCATCTTTAAATACAATTATGGGTCTATTTTTTTAGTCATACTTATTTGGCCGTTACTTGCAATAAACTCTATGTATTTTCATGTGAAGGATGTGGCTAATAAACTTATGATAAATGACTTAGAAGGTGCACGTTATGCTACATCTAAGATTGTTTCAAGGGAAACAAAATCATTAAATGAATATGAGTTAACAAGAGCATCATTAGAAAGTTTATCTGAAAATACATCTGATGGAGTGACGGCTCCAATATTTTGGGGACTTTTACTAGGTTTGCCTGGTATCGTAGGCTATAAAGTTATTAATACATTAGATTCAATGATTGGATATAAAAATAAAAAATATAATGATTTTGGATGGGCTTCTGCAAAAATTGACGATATAGTCAATTATTTGCCTGCACGAATTACTGCCTTAATTTTTCTTTTATTCTCTAATAATATTTTTCATAACTTTAAAAATATTTTAGAAGATGCATCTAAACATAAGTCCCCTAATGCTGGGTGGCCAGAGGCAGCTTTTGCTTATACTCTGAACGTAAAGTTATCTGGACCAAGAAAATATGGTAAGATTTTATTTAAAGAAGAATGGATTAATTTAAAAGGCGTTGAACCAACGCAATATCATTTAGAGCAAGGTTTAATCTTATTTAAAAAATCAATAATTATTATGATAATTTTTCTAATATCTTATAATTTTCTAATTGGGAATTTTCATGATTGAACACGGTGGAAATTTAGATTGGGCGATAAAAAATTTTGGTGGGAAAAAAAAAGAATGGATAGATTTATCGACAGGAATTAACCCTAATTCTTATCCATTAGAAACAATTCAATCGTCTGAATTTCAAGCTCTACCCACACAGTCTGATATTAAAAATTTGGTTCAGATTGCAAGAGAATATTATAAAACTAATGCGGATATTACAGCTGTGTCTGGTGTTCAAACTGCTATTAATATATTTCCTTATTTGTTTTCAAGAGGAAATGTGTCGATAGTTGAGCCTACCTATAATGAATATAAAAATGCTTTTTCTAATGCTAATTGGAAAGTAAATATATTTAAAAACTTAAATAATCTACAAGGTTCTAATTTAGCAATTATTTGTAATCCAAACAACCCTGATGGTAAAATTATTTCAAAGGAACAACTAATTGATTTAAGTACAAAAGTTGGATTTCTTATTATTGATGAAAGTTTTATGGATCTATATCCAAATCAATCTTTGTCCGGAGAAATTACAAAAGACAAAAAAAATATTATAGTTTTAAAGTCTTTTGGAAAATTTTTTGGACTTGCAGGTGTACGTTTAGGCTTTATTTTATCTAGCAAAAAAATTGCAAAACATATTGAAAAATTCTTAGGTCCTTGGCAAATCTCAAATCTTGCTATAATTGCAGGTGTAAAAGCATTAAAAGACAAATTATGGATAAGTAAAAATATTGAAAGTTTGAAAACTAATTCTTCAATATTAGATAATCTTGCAGACAGTATAAATTTAAAACTTTTAGGAGGTACTTACCTTTATCGTCTTTATGAGACAAGTAATTCACTAGAGTTGCAAAATAAATTTGCAACAAAAATGATTTGGACACGGACTTTTTCTTATTCGAAGCATTGGATAAGATTAGGTTTACCTAATGAAAAATTAAACTCAGAGTTATCGTTGAGATTTTCAGAGATAAATCATAACTGAGTTTCCAAGATTTTATCCACATTTATATTTTCTTCAATTTTATCAGCAAGTTTATTTAAAGTTTTATCTAGAGAGCTAATATAATTGCTATTAGATGAAGAAAACCCAATTTTTTCTAGAAATTTTTTTCTAAATTCATCATTAACAAACATTCCATGTAAATAAGTTCCAATCACTAGGCCATTTTCGCTGATAGCACCATCTTTTTTCATATCTATTAGAGCAAATGGCCTTTCACAATCTAAACCAAAGGTCTCACCTATATGTATTTCATATCCTTGAAATAAAGTGTTGGTGTCTAAATGTTTAGCATTTACTTTACAAACCTTTTTTTTAGGTTGCATCTTTGTCTTGACTTTTAGTAAGTCCAATCCTTTTGATACGGTTGGAGAGCCTTCCAGACCTAAATTATCATCAATATATTCCCCAAGCATTTGGAAACCTCCACAAATGCCAAGTACATATTTTCCCCGATTCAAATGAGACTTTAGGTCAACATCCCAACCTTGTTCTTTAATGAAATTTAAATCAGCAATTGTAGATTTACTACCCGGTATAATTACTAAATGACTGTCTCCAGGAATTGGATCACCTTTTTCTAGCATTTCTAGAGAGATATTAGTTTCTTGAGCTATAGGATCTAAATCATCAAAATTTGCTATCTTAGGTAGTTTCAAACATACAATCTTTAATTTATTTGGCCTTTTAAATTCTTTAATACCTTGTGTATCTTCTGCTGGAAAATTTTTGTGATGATCAAACCATGGAAGAATACCAAAACCTTCCCAAGAAGTTTCTTTCATAATATAATTATAACCCTTATCAAATAATTTGATATCTCCTCTAAATTTATTAACTATAAAACCTTTTATTAAACTATTGTCACTTTCTGATAAAACAGCTTTTGTACCAACTAACTGGGCTATTACACCTCCTCTGTCAATATCAGCAATTAATATTACAGGAAGCTTTGCTTTTTCAGCAAATCCCATATTTGCTATATCGTTTTCTCTCAAATTAATTTCAGCAGGAGATCCAGCACCTTCAACTAAAATCAATTCATATTTTTTTTTGATTGAATTATAACTTTGTATAACATTGTGAATTAAATCTTTTTTTACTCTAAGATAATCACCTGAATTAATAGTCTTATAGTACTTTCCATTAATAATTATCTGTGTTCTTGCATTACTTTCTGGTTTTAATAGTATTGGGTTCATCTCAGATAAAGGCTCTATTTTTGAAGCAAAAGCTTGAAAGGCCTGAGCTCTTCCGATTTCTCCATTATCTTTTGTCACGGCAGCATTATTTGACATATTTTGAGGTTTAAATGGGGCGACAGAAATTCCTCTCCTTTTAGCACAGCGACATAAGCCTGCTACTAAAATAGACTTTCCAACATTTGAACCAGTACCTTGAAACATGATAGGTTGCATTTGACCTCTCTAATATTCTATCCCTAATTGAGCTTGTATTCCTTGTTTAAAAGGATGTTTTATTAGTTTCATTTCGGTTACAAGATCTGCTATTTCTATTAATTTTGGATCAGCATTTCTACCAGTAAGAACAACATGAGTCATTTCAGGTTTAAACTTAAGTAAAAAATTGATTACATCCTCAATATCTAAATATTTATATCTAAGGGCAATATTTATTTCATCTAACAGAACAAATTTTATATTTTTATTTAGAATTAATTCCTTAGATTTCTCCCAACCCTTTAAGGCAGATTTAATATCTTTTTCCCTATCTTGAGTATCCCATGTGAAACCATCTCCAGAAACAAAGAATTGACACTCGTTAGGATATTTCTCGATTAAAAATTTTTTTTCACCAGTAGCCCAAGTCCCTTTTATAAATTGAACAACTGCACATGGAATTGAGTGCGAGATGCATCTCATGATCATTCCAAAAGCCGAAGAAGATTTACCTTTGCCAGCACCTGTATGAACAATAATTAAACCCTTCTTTTGAAATTTATTTTCCATAATTTTATTACGGGCTTTTTTAATTTTTTTCATCTTTAACGTATGTTGGATATTTTTCTCAACATTTTTATCCATGAAAAATCTCCTTTGTAGAAACATTCTTTATCTAAATTATTTATGTTTTTTTTAATATACAATAACATTAAGTTATAAAGTAAATTTTATACTATTACTTTAGAAATTTAGCTTTACAATCTTGGATTAAAATCTAATAGATTAATTATAAATTAATATGTGGAAAATGAATGAGTTTATTAAGAAAGACACCCATAACTATTATAACAGGTTTCTTAGGATCAGGAAAAACAACTTTAATAAGTAAATTAATTGAAACTTATAAAACTGGAAGACTTGCTATTATTGTTAACGAGTTTGGTGATATTGGGGTTGATGGTGATATTATAAAATCATGTGCAATACCAAATTGCCCAGCAGAAAATATAATTGAATTATCTAACGGATGTATTTGTTGTACTGTTGCGGATGATTTTATACCAACTATAGATAAAATACTAAAATTAAACCCTAAACCAGATCATATTATTATAGAGACATCAGGATTAGCTTTACCAAAACCTCTTTTAAAAGCTTTTGAATGGCCTGAAATTAGAACTCAGATAACAGTTGATGGAGTTATAGCTCTTGCTGATGCTGAGGCTGTTAGTAAGGAAAGGTTTGCACCATCTCCTGAAGCTTTAGAAAGACAGAGATTAGCTGATGAGAATATCAGCCATGAAACTCCTTTATCGGAGGTTTTTGAAGATCAAGTTTATTGTTCAGATTTAGTTCTTTTAACCAAAACTGATATTGTAACTAAAGATGATTTATCTAAAGCTAAAAATATTATTAAAAATTTTAAAAATAAAGAGATGCCCATAATAGAAATAGAAAATGGTAATATTGAACCAGGTATAATCTTAGGGTTAGAGTCTGAAGCTGAAGATGACTTACTTTCTAGGCCTTCCCATCATGATGGTGAGGATGAACATGAGCATGATGATTTTGAAAATATTGTAGTAAATATTGATACAATAAATAATCAAGATTATTTTCTTGAAAAATTAAATCTTCTTACTTCTGAATTTGAAATTTTAAGAACTAAGGGTTTTGTGCGTATTGAAAATAAGTCCATGATACTTTTAATCCAAGGAGTTGGAACCAGAATTAGAACACAGTTTGACGTGTTGTTGGATGATTTAGAAAATCGAAGCGGAAAACTTGTATTTATAGCTGAAAAGGGAAAAGTTACAAAAGAAACAATTGAAAAATATCTTTTAGGCTGAAAGAAAATGCATATTTTGTTTAGAGAACAACATGGATTAGAAGAAAATGAAGTACCAATAGATTTAGATCAGAAACCTTCTGATTTATCATTTTTATCTTTTTCCGACAGTGACTTAAGTGGTTTTGCAGAGGGGTGGAAAAGAGGTAAGAAAAAATCTAAAGCAAGTTATCCTTCATTAAGATTAGCAAATATAGATGATCTCAAACATCCATTATCTATAGATACATATATCGATAAGACTTTAAGTAAAACCAAAGGAATATTAATAAGACTTATAGGAGGTGTTCCATACTGGGAATATGGCTTACAAGAAATCAGTAAACATGCTAATCAAAATAAAATTCCACTTGCAGTTTTACCCGCTGATGGTCGGGTTGATGAAAGATTAGATAAAATATCTAATTTACCAATTTCAACTCTTAGACGACTTTCACAACTATGTGAAGAGGGTGGACCAATAGCGTGCCAAGCTGCTATAGCTCAGATGGGAATAGCGGCAGGACTTTATTTTGAACCTACAATAGGGAAAAAAACTATTCCAAAATTTGGATTATGGACACCCAAAAGAAATATCATAGAAGATATTAAAGATTTAGGCAAATTAAAATCACCTAATATATTAGTTGTTTTTTATAGATCTTTTTTAACTGCAAATGATTTAAACCCTATTAAAAAAATTTTTTTTGAACTTGAAAAGTATGATCTTTCAGTGACTTGTGCATTTTTACCCTCACTAAAAGAACCCGAGAGCTCTAAGTGGTTAGCTAAAAATATAAAAATTATCAAACCTTCTTCAATAATCAATATAACTTCATTTTCGGGTAAAAATAGTGAAGGTATTTCACCATTAGATATATCAGAGTTTCCAGTATTTCAAATCTCATTGGCAACTAGTAAAAAAAGTATTTGGAGTAAAGAATTTAGAGGACTATCTCCTACTGATATGTCGATGCACGTAACCTTGCCTGAAATAGATGGAAGAATATTTTTAGGGGTTGCTTCATTTAAAGAAAAATTAAAAAAAAATTTAGATTTAGAATTTTCTCAAACCAAACATATTTCCTTTAAAGAGGGAATAAATGCAATTTCAAAGAAGGTTAATGCATGGGTAAAATTACAAAAAAAACCTATCTCTAAAAAGAAATTGGGGTTTATTTTATCTACCTATCCAGGAAAAAACTGGCAGATTGGTCATGCTATTGGACTAGATACTGTAAAATCAATTGAAACTATTATTAAAGATTTAAAAATAGTTTCTGATAATTCAAAAATTAACTATATTGAAAATATTAAAAATAATAGAATCTTATGGTCATTAGAAGACTATTTAGAAGCTTTGTCGAATATTCCCAAATCATTAAAAGAAGAGCTATTTAAAATATGGGGAAATCCAACTAATGATTTGAATTTTTCAAACAATAATTTTCATTTTAAATGTTTTTATATTGGAAATTCTATTGTAGCAACTCAACCGGAAAGAGGTAAAAAAGAAAATAGAATAAATGATTATCATGATGATAGTTTAGTGCCATGCCACAGTTATGTAGCATTTTATCTTTGGTTAAAATATGTTTTTAATTGTGAAGCAGTCATTCATCTTGGAGCTCATGGAACCCTTGAATGGTTACCAGGCAAATCTGTTGCTTTGTCACAGACATGTTGGCCAGAAGTTTTAATTAATGACTTGCCAGTTATTTATCCATTTATCATTAACGATCCTGGAGAGGCAGTTCAAGCAAAAAGGAGAATAAATGCTGTAACAATAGGGCATATACCCCCACCTTTAATTAAATCTGGGCAAGTAAAAAAATTTGAATTTATTGAAACTCTTCTTGATGAGTACTCAAATGCAGATGTTCTTGATCCTAAAAGGAGAGAAAGGTTGAAATTTGATATATTAAATGAAGCAAAGTCTATTGGCTTAAAAAAGATTTTAGGTATCAGTAATGACTTATCAGATAATAAATTTCTTTCAATGATAGATAGATTTGTATGCGATATTAAAGACACTCAATTTGGTAAAGGCCTCCATATTTTTGGAAAACCTCAAACAAAAGATCAAATTTTTGAAACTAATTCCTCAGCAATATCTGAAAAAACTAATTTGATAAGATCTTTAAAAGGTAAAAGCATACCCCCTGGTCCTTCTGGCTCTCCTTTTAGGGGGAGGTTAGATATTTTACCATCAGGAAGAAACTTATTCTCATGTGACCCACTTTCAGTTCCATCAAGATCTTCTTATGCGCAAGGAAAAAAAATAGCTGATGAATTTGTTAAAAAGTATCTTCAAGATAATGGGGAATGGCCTAAAGATGTAGTGCTTGACCTTTGGGCTTCATCAACAATGAGAACAGCAGGTGAAGAATTTTCCATGGCATTGGATTTACTTGGAGCTAAACCAATTTGGAAAGATGCTACAGAGAGAGTCTCAGGGTTTGAGATTATTCCAATTGCACTGCTTGATAGGCCGCGTGTAGATGTGACATTGAGAGTTTCTGGACTGTTTAGAGATATATTTCCAACGCTAACAACTTTATATAATCAAATTATTGAGAGTTTAGCAAAGCGTGAAGAATGTCAAGAATGGAATCCATATGTAAAGTCTAAAAACACATCTAGAGTATTTGGACCAAAACCTGGAACATATGGTCTTAATAATGATTTTGAGATTTATAATAGATCTGAAGACAAAAATACTGATATTGCTGAATCATGGATAGAAGCAAGTTCATGGGCTATCAATGGTAATAAAGTTCAATATGGAAAAGATTTGATTAAAAAATTACTAATAAAATCAAAGGGGTTTGTTCATTTTCAAGATTTAAAAGAAAGTGATATTCTTTTGAATTCAGATCATGCAAAACACTATGGAGGATTTAATAAGGCAAAAAATTTATTAGGTGGCAATGTAAAATTATACCATCTTGATATTACAAATGCTGAGTCACCTCGGGCAAGGGCTTTATCAGAAGAACTTTCAAAAGTAATTTATGCAAGAGCATCAAATCCAAAATGGATTTTTGGCATGAAAAATCATGGTTATAGAGGTGGATCAGAATTGAGTGAAACTCTTGATAATATGATCCTTTTTCTAAAACTAACAAATTCATTAGAAAGTCAACATTTTGATATATATTTTGAGGCAACATTGGGTAATAGAGAAATTTTTGAATTTTTGAAAAGAGATAACATTGATGCACTTAATTCTATGATAGAAAAATTTAAATATCTTTATGAAAATAATATTTGGAAAACAAAAAGTAACTCAATAATTTCTTCTTTAGAGAGTTTAAATGATAGATATTAAAAAAAATGGATGGTGTCCTTTTTATAATAAGGCATTTTTAGCAAAAGATGGTTATCTTTTAAGGATTACTCCAAACAAAAGTTCTTTAAGCTATGATAAAGCAGTAAATCTTTGCGAGCTTTCATTATCCATGGGTAATGGTCTTTTGGATATTACAAATAGAGGGAATATTCAAATACGTGGAATAAAAAAACCAAATATTGAAAAATTAAGTAAAGAACTACTTAAAAAAGAAATTACTATAGAAAATGATAAAGTTAAAATAATCATATCCCCTTTTTGGGTTAAAAATGATGATAATATAAAATTTAGTAATATTTTCATCTCCCAAAATTCTTATATACCAATATCACCTGATAAGTTTTCTATAGCTATAGATTTAGGAGCCAGTCCAGTTCTGAGAGATGTGCTTTCAGATATACGTTTAGAAAAAACAGATAAAGGAGAAAAAATTTTATATGTTGATGGATCTAAATTAGGTCGGATTATTAATGAAGAAAATATTGTCTCATATATTACCGAACTTATAAAACTTTATAATCATTGTATTAGCAAATATAAACATATTAAAAAAATGTCATGTATTGTTAAATATGATCTTTTACCAAAAAAATGGATGCAAATTCCAATTTTAAAATCTTCTAGGAGAAAATTTCCAAATTTGAAAAAATTTGGAAGCTCATATACTTCAAAATATGGAAGAATTGATGCAGCTCTTTTTTTAGATTTTCTTAAAACTTCAAAACCAACTAATATAAGATTCACACCATTTAAAAGTTTTATTTTTGAGAATAATAATAATGTAGAGCACAGTTCTTTTACTTCAGTTGATAATAATTATGAATTAAAAGTCTATTCATGTCCTGGAAGTAACTCGTGTAGTTCATCAAGTATTAACACACATGAACTAGCAGATCGTTTAAGCTACCTAAGATATAACAAAATACATATCTCAGGATGTAAAAAAGGATGTGCTCTTTCTAAACCTGCTGATCTAACTCTGGTTGGTAATAATGGATTAATTGATGTAATTTTTAATGGAAAAGCGTCAGATAAACCAAATATTTCATCTTTGACAGATAAACAATTACTAGAAAATTTATAGTATTTATAAGCGAGATTATTATGGAAATTGAATATGAAAAAAATGGTAAAAAAATTTATCAAAAGTCTTTTTCAATTATTAGAGAAGAAACTAATTTATCATCTTTCAAAAAGGATGAAGAAAAAATTGTTGTTAGAATTATACATGCTTGTGGGATGACAGAAATTCACAAAAAAATATTTTTTAAAAATAATTTTGTAGAAAATGCAAGTAAAGCTTTGATTAACGGAGCTCGTATTTTATGTGACACAAATATGATAAAATATGGAATCACAAAATCAAGATTACCATATAATAATGAAATTATGTGTATGTTAAATAACGAAAATATTTATGAAATATCTAAAAAAATAAAAAATACTAGAACTGCAGCTGGTGTTGAATTATGGAAGCCTTATTTATCTGGTTCACTTGTTGCGATAGGAAATGCTCCAACCGCTTTGTTTCATTTGCTGGAGCTTATTAAAAAAAAACAGTGCCCAATGCCAGCGGCAATAATTGGTTTTCCTGTTGGTTTTGTTGGTGCTGAGGAAAGTAAAGATGCACTTTTTGAGACAGATAATCTACCTTGCTGTATTATTAAAGGTCGTTTGGGTGGTAGTGCTGTCACAGTAGCTGCTGTAAATGCGATTGCAAGTGAATCTGAGGAATGAAGGGAACTGTATACGGTATTGGCCTTGGTCCTGGTGACCCTGAATTAGTAAGTATAAAAGCTTATAATTTAATTAAGAAAAATAGAGATATATTCTTTTTTAGGAAAAAAAATTCTATTGGCAAAGTTAGTCAAATTGCAAGAAAATTTTACCATAAAAAAACGGTTGAGCATGTAATGGAATTCCCTGTAACCACAGAAATTTCATTTTCTAGTAAAGAATATAAAACTCTTTTATCAGGGTTTTATGATGAATGTTGTCAAAAGATAAAGTTAATAACTAGTGATAAAAATAACGCAATAGTTCTTTGTGAAGGAGATCCATTTTTTTATGGTTCATTCATGCATTTATATGAAAGGTTAAAAGACACTGAAGAAATTGAAATTATTTCTGGAATTTCGGGAATGACAGCTGCTTGGAATGCAACTAAAATTCCTATTACATGGGGAGATGATGTTCTTACTGTTGTAATGGGAACTATGGATGAAAAAAAAATTGTTAAAAGTATTAAATATTCTGATGCAATTATATTTATGAAAATAGGTAGACATTTTGAAAAAATTATAAGGATTATTAAAAAATTTGCACTTTTAGAATCAGCTTTTTTGGTTGAATATGCTTCAATGCCAAATGAAAAAGTTACAAAATTAATAGATTTCAAAAGTATAAATGTACCATATTTTTCTATAATTATTATACACGGAAAAGGGAGAAGACCTTGAACGGAAAAATCACTGTAATCGGATTAGGACCAGGTGATGAAAATATAATTACCAATGAAGTTAAAACTGCAATTTCTAATGCAACAAATGTTATTGGATACTCTACATATTTATCAAGAATAAAAAAACAAAAAGGACTGAATTTTTATCCTAGTGATAATAAGGAAGAATTTAAAAGAGCTGAAATAGCATTTGAATTAGCTTTGAATAATAAAAATGTTTTAGTTGTTTCATCTGGTGACCCCGGTATTTTTGCTATGGCAACAGTAATTTTTGAAGCTATGGACAATGGTCCTCAAAAGTGGAAAGATATTGAGGTAGAAATTCTTCCTGGAATTTCTTCTATGCTGGCAGCATCTGCTAAAATTGGTGCACCGCTTGGACACGATTTTTGTGTTATTAATTTAAGTAACAATCTAAAGCCTTGGGAAATTATTGAGAAAAGAGTTAGAGCAGCAATTACTTGTGATCTTGTTATGGCTATTTATAATCCTCGTTCCAAATCAAGGCCTGATTGTTTCTTGGATTTACTCAATATATTAAAAGAAACCTGTGAAGAAAATCGGCTAATTATTTTTGCTAGGGCTGTAACAACTATTAAAGAGAAGATAGAAATCGTAAAGTTGAAAGATACTCATCCTGAGATGGCTGACATGCAAACAATCGTAATAATAGGATCAAGCCAATCTAAGTTAGTTTCAAATAAAGATAGAGAGTTTTGTTATACGCCAAGGTCTCTTCTTTAACTATTTATCCATTTGAAAGTATCCTCGATTGAAAATACTTCTTTAATATTTGGAAGATTGGGTCTTGCAATCATAATTACTGGTAAATTAAGTACACGTGCAGCTTCTATTTTTGCTTTTGTAGCTGTGCCACCAGAGTTTTTGGAAACAATTAAATTTATTTGAAATTTATTTAATAAATCAATTTCTTGAGAAAGATTAAATGGGCCCTTTGAAACTAAAGTAAAATAATTTGGAAAACATGGTGACTCCTTTAACTCTTCAACTACTCTTAGTAAAAAAAAATTCTGTTTACAAATTTCAAATTTATTTAAATTTAGTCTACCTATTGATAAAAAAACTCTTTTCTTTTCTCTTTCCAACAAATTCGCAGCCTCTTCGTAGCCATTTACATTAATCCATTTATCATTTTTTGTTTGTTCCCATGATTTCCTTGTCAAACGAATAAGGGGTATTTTTTTTGAAATGCATGCATTAAAGACATTTAAACTTATTACAGACGCAAAAGGGTGAGATGCGTCTACAACATGAGATATTTTATTATTAATGATCCATTCTAATAATTTTGAAGCTCCTCCAAAACCACCTATCCTAGAATTTAATGAATTATTTTTAATAAACTTTACTCGTCCTGCAAAAGAAATAGTATAATTTATATTGATACTTTTGAGTAAATTTGCCAAACTATTACCTTCATTAGTACCACCAATTATAAGTATATTTTTTTTCATGAAACAAATACCTTGGCTTAATATTATTGGAATAAATAGTTCAGATATAACTATTTTACCCAAAAATCTTATTAAATCTATAAAAGATGCTGATATAGTTTTTGGTGCCAAAAGACATACATCACTTTTTCAAAACTTAAATGATAATATTAAACCTCTTGAAATCCCTTTCAAAAAAACAATTGATAAAATTTTAACTATGAGAAGGCAAAAAGTAATTTTATTAGTTTCTGGAGATCCATTTTGGTATGGAGCTGGAAAAATAATTTCAAATTCTCTCAAAGATAACGAATGGGTAAGTTATCCTGTTCCTTCAACATTTTCACTTATAGCTTCAAAATTGGGATGGCCAATAGAGCAAATATTTTGTATTGGTCTTCATGCAAAATCATTCAAATCAACAAGACATCTTCTTCATGAAAAAGCCAAATTTATTATTTTGTTAAAGAATGGTAATCAAGTATTGCAGTTTTCAAAATGGCTTTCATTGGAAGGGTTTGGCAAAAGTAAAATATTTATAATTGAGTCCATTGGTTTTAAAAATGAGCGTATTAGAGAATCATTAGCAGAAAAGTTAAATTTTTCAAATATTCGTCATCCAGTATCTATTGCTGTTGAAGTTAAAGGCAAAGGATTTGTTTTCCCTTCAAGTAC
>CEWK01022893.1_pt1 | contig 13384 bp, 25 predicted proteins | sample 531431 | NCBI WGS metagenome assembly CEWK01 (sample SAMEA2623059, study PRJEB7988) | marine metagenome | isolation source: saline water (ENVO:00002010), including
TGGAGAAAAAACAATAGTGCTTGGATGAATAGTGGCGACCCTACTTCAGGTTCAACAGGAACAGGAGCAATTTCATTAGATACAGGTAAAACTTATTTTTTTGGTGCATCTGTATATGGTAATGAATGTTTTGCAAACTTCGGCAACGGATATTTTGGAACAACAGCAGTATCTAGTGCAGGAACTAACGCAAGTGGCAATGGAATATTTGAATATGATGTTCCAAATGGATTTACAGCATTATCAACAAAGGGGTTAAATTTATAATATGGCATACACAACAATTAATAAATCTACAGATTATTTTAATACTAAAACTTATAGTGGAACTGGTTCAAGTCAATCTATAACAGGCATAGGTTTTGAGCCATCATTTACATGGATAAAACATAGAGAAGATATATCTAATCAAATGCTTACGGATAGTGTTAGAGCTGCAACTAAAACATTACACTCTCAAAATACAGATACTGAAAGCACAGATGCACAAGCATTAAAATCATTTGACAGTGATGGTTTTACAGTAGGCACAGACACTGATGTTAATGGTACTGGTGCAGCAGGAATTGTAGCATGGAATTGGAAAGCAGGAACAACATCTGGATTATCTGGTGGAACAATAACCCCATCTAGCTACAGCATCAATGTTCAAAGTGGTTTCGGAATATATAAATATGTCGGAAATGGAAATAGTGTAGCCACTATTTCACATGGCTTAAACTCAATTCCAAAAATGATTATAATAAAAAGACTTGATACAGCAGATCAATGGTGTGTATATCATTACGATGTAGGGAACACTAGACGATTACGATTAAATAGTAATGATTATTATGGTACAGGATCAGGATATTGGTACAATACTTCACCAACTTCATCTGTATTTACCATTGGAAATTCAAGTGAAGTTAATAGTAGTGGTGGTTCTTATATAGCATACTGTTTTTGTGAAAAAGTTGGTTATAGCAAGGTGGCCTCTTATAGAGGGGATGGTCAAACAACACCAAGATTTATATATACTGGAATGAAACCTGCTTTTCTTTTAATAAAAAGATATGATAGTTCAGGAGATTGGCAACTTGTAGATAATAAAAGAGATATAGACAATCCAACAAATAAAACTTTATTTCCTAATTTATCAAATGCAGAGGATAGTGGGGATAGATGCGATTTACTTTCAAATGGTTTTGCTATTAGAAGTAATACTGGAACTTGGAACGCATCATCAAGTGCAAATTATATTTATATGGCATTTGCCGAAGCACCATTAGTAGGTTCAAACAACATACCATGTACAGCTAGATAATTATGGCAAACTCATATAGATTTTTAGGTAAAGCTTTAGCTACTGCATCAGAAACCACTTTAGTAACTGCTGCAAGTAACGAAACTATAATTATTAAATCTATTAGAATTACAAATAATACTGGTAACACACCAACTGTATCTATGGATGTTTTAGATAATTCAGCTAGTGCAGAATTTACAATATTTAACACAAAATCACTTACAGCAAATAATTCAGAGGAGTTGTTAAGTGTGCCTTTAGTTTTAGAAAACTCAGATGCACTGAAAGCAACGATTAGTTCAACAGATAGTGTTCACATAGGAATAAGTTATTTGAGCATTACATAATGAATATAGTACAAATACCAACATCTAATCTTAATGATGTTTGGAATTTAGTTAAAAAAGATATTGCAGATGCTTTATCATACTCAGGAAGTTACACTGATAGTGATTTTGTTTTAGAACAATTAAAAGAAAAAAAGTTTCAGCTGTGGATTCTTTGGGATAAATCTAAATCAACAACCATAGACAAATATTATGGAGTTGTTGTAACAGAAATAATCCAAAGAAAATTAAAAAGATCTTGTAACATTTTTATAGTTACTGGTCGTCATAGGCAAAAATGGCAACACTTAGTTAGTGAATTAGAGAAATTTGCTATAGATAATAATTGTGATTGCATGGAACTTTTTGCTAGACCAGGTTGGGATAAAATAATGCAAAAATTAAATTACAAAAAAACACATATAGTTTTAGAAAAACAACTTAATAAAAAGGAGAATGATTAATGTCATTTGGTGGTGGAAATAGTGGTGGTGGATCACAGTTACAAACTGTAAATCCTTATGATCCAGCAAGACCAGCTTTGAATCAAATAATTTCAGAAGCAGGTAATTTATATAATCAAGGTGTAGGAGCTGCTGGATATGTTGCACCCTCACAACAAACAACAACAGGATTAGCTGCACAAGAACTTATGGGAACTGCTGCTAACCAACAGTTATCTGATACATTATCAGGTAAATTTTTAAATCCTTTTTTATCTCCATTACTACAAGGTGCAGGTGCAGATGTAGCAACTGCAATCAATACAGAATTTAGTGGTGCTGGTAGAACACCAGGATCTCCGATGAATCAACAACAAATAATAGCAGGAATAACAGATGCAGCTTTACCTTTAGCTTTTGATTCTTATGAAAGAGAAAGACAAAGACAATTAGCTATAGCAAGTTCTACACCAACTTTAGTTCAGACAGGACAACAATTAGAAAATATTGAAAGACAGAGAAACCTAGCACCTTTCGCTTCATTACAACAATATAGTAGTTTGATAAATCCTATAGCTAGTGGATTTCCAGTACAAACAGGATCAACACAAACCTCAGCTAACCCTGTAACTACTGCTTTAGGTGGTGCATTAATTGGATCAAGATTTGGTGGCGTAGGAGCTGCACTAGGTGGAGGTTTAGGATTTTTAGGAGGGTTACTATAATGGATAAGTTAAAAAAAATAATTTTTGATATAGAAGTTGATATAGATAGAAGATCATCAAAATATATCATGTTAGTATTTATTCTAAGTATAATTGGAATTATATTTTAATGGAAAAAGATTACGCAGTTCAAGGTGGTGTTAAAAATTATTTAGGTAAAACAGAAGAAGTTACTGCACCTAAGTTTTGGAAATCATCCCCAGATAGTCCAGAAACTGAATTAGCATATATTACAAATGCTGAGAAAGGATTATTGTTAGAAGCTAATTTACATGGTTCTTTGTTAGACAATAAGCCTAATATTGGTGCATCTGGTATATTAAGTTTTGATGGTTTTGGTTCAACAGACTCAAGTCAAAACAGAGCTGGTGGAGATGTATCAAGAGATATGGATAGAGGAAGAGATGATAGTGAATCAACCTCAAGTGGGGGTGGAACTACAACTGCATTTCAAGGTACACAAAGTAATCAATTTAATACTGCTATGTCAGAGTCTCAACAAAAGACAGCTGTAGCTCAAAACATAGTTGATCTAGTGGATCAAGGAATTAATATCAATGATGCTTTAACTGGTAAAACAACTTTTGAAAGATTGACAGGTTCACCATTTTTTACTGCTAATGCTATAAGAGAAGTATTATCACCTTTTGCAAATTCTGCTAATAAAAAAAGACGAAATGATTTTATGACAACTGCAATGATAAAAGAATATGAACTTGGAAGTGGTTTAAATTGGAATCCTAATGGTGTAATTGTAGAGGGATCACCAGAATATAATTATTTATTTAACGAAACAAATTATAAAGATACTATTTCAGACAGTTCCAACAATAATAATACTAGTGGTGGTGATACAAATAATGTAGTTACATTTGATAATCCAGAAGATTTTGCAACAGTTCAAACAAACGAAAATTCTATGGTAAATGATTATTTTAAAAATACAAATAATCTTGGAATATCAAAAAATTTTTTAACGTCTTATGATCAAGCAAAATCTGATTTAGCAAAAAAACTTAATATGACACCTACAACTAACCAATTAGGTTATAATTCAAATATGACTACAAGTAATATTTATTATAACTATCTTAAAGAACAAGGATTAATATAATGGCAGAATCACCATTTAAAGGTTTACTTTATTCACCAGAGGTTTTGGGGGGTATAGGTTTACTTACAGCAGGATTATCAGGTCAAAATCCAGGAGCTGCACTTCCTAACCTAATTCAAGGCATGAAAACAGCTTCTATGTTTAGCACTATGGAAGAAGAAGAGGAAAAAAGAAAATTAATAAAAGAATATGCTGATCAAGTACCTGAGCAAGATAAAAAATTATTTAAAGCATTTCCATTAGAATATTTAAAGAAAAATGAATTTGCTACACCTAAAGCTGCAAATTTTTCAACATTTATAAATGCAGATGGTGATAAACAAACAATAAATATTTCAACAAAAGATGGTTTAGCAAAAGCAACAGAATTAACATCTAAAGGCTATAATGTAATTTCACAAAGTATAGCTGGTAAAAGCACAGCAGATGTTCTTGGTAAATCTAATCAAACTAAATTAGGTGATACAATTATTAAAGGTGAAAACCTTTTGTCTAATCTTAAAAGACAAGAATTACTTTTTGATCCTGAGTTTTTATCTATAGATGGTAAAGTAAAATTTGAAGTTTTAAAACAAAAAGACAAGTTAGCTAATCTAACAGGTAAAACATTAAGTCAAGAAGAAAGAGGCTATGTAAATAGATATTCAACTTGGCTACAAACTAATCAGCAATACTTTAATGATTACAGAAAATCAGTAACTGGGGTTGCAGCTGGTGAAAAAGAAATAGGTTGGATTCAGGAGTCTATTCCAAGTGATAAAGATACACCACAAACATTTAAAGCAAAACTTAAAAACCAAATAGTTATTCAACAAAAATTAATAGCAAATGCTCAAGAATTTTTAGCAACTAAGGGTAAAGCAGCAACTGATGATAATGGGGTTTACACAAAAGAATATCTTAATTTTATTAAAGGAAAAGTTAAACCAACTGGTGAAATGATAGAAAATCTTCTTACAAGTTATAAGTTAGATGGTTATGCAGATGATGTTGTTGAGAAACTTTTAGACGATGAATACAAGGGTATTGATTGGAGAAATATTTTTGAAACTTATTACAATGCTAAAAAAGGATTATAATTATGACAGCAGTAAGTGAATTTTTACAAAATTTTAAGCCAGAAGAATATTTAAAAGAAGAAGAACAAAAAAAAATATTAAATGAAGAATCAAAAGTAAAAGAAACTGGATCACCAGATAATCTTACAAATTTAGAAGTAGCAGAAGATACAGCTGCATCTCTAGGAGTAGGTGCTGCCAAAGGAGTTACTTATGTAGTTGATCTACCTTTTTATTTGGTAAATGCTATTGACTCAGGTAAAGATTTTGTTTTTGATAAAGCTGCTGAAGCTATGGGTTTTACAAGCGATGAAGCTACTGAGATGAAATCTGATGTAGAGATTGGTTTAGAAAAAGCAGATAAATTTTTACCTGGAAAATATATTAGAGATAATTTTTTAACTTATGAAAGTAAATCTAAGTTAGGTGATTATGCCATGACTATTGGTGAGTACGCTGCACCTGGTGGACTTTTAGGTAAGACTGCAAAAGCTAAAGCATTGTTTACTGGTACAGGAGCTGCTAGTGGTACAGTAGATCAATTAGTAACCAACACTACAGGAGGCGAAACTGCTGGAACTGCTGTTGGTGTAGGAACAAATTTATTGTTAGATTTGTATCAACTTAAAAAAGGCAACCTTGCAGTTTTAAGTAAAGACTTATTACCATCAAAAACTGTTTTAGAAAAAGCAAAAAAAATACAAAGTGATGCAAAAAAAATAGATAAAGATTTTAATTTATCAGCAGCAGAAGCTACAGGGTCAGGTTCAGTAAAAGCAGCAGAAACAAATGTTCAATCCACTATAGTTGGTACAAAAGTAATGGATAAATTTTGGACTGAAAGACCAGATAAATTAAAAATATTTATTGAAAAATGGGGAAAACAAAATGGTATTATAATACAAAATAGAAATTTTGTTTCTGATAAAGATTATTATAACCAATTAAAAAAAGCTGCTGTTGCCTTATCATCTCAAAGAAGCACAGCTTGGGTTAGAGCTGGTGGTGGTAATTTAAAAAATTTTTTCTATGATTCACAAAAAGTTGATAATCTAGTTATACAATGGAAAAATTTAGCAAAGGATTTAGACGCATCTGATGCAAAAACAATTTTACAATTATCTAAAAAATTACAACAATCAAAAGGTAATGGTCAATCTATGCACCAAGTGTATAGAGAAATTAGAGATCTTTTTTATCAAACAACAGGTGTTGGTGTTAAAGCATCCGATGTAATTGCAGTTAAAAAATATAAAAGTATGGCAGACAGTTTGAATACTTTAATGAGTACCAACAAAGATTATGTAAAAGCTCAAAAAGCTTATATTAAATATAATGATGAATATGCAAAACCAATTACTAAAGGTTCTGTAACAGAATTATTTAAAAGTTTAGAAAAAGCTAAAGTAGCAGAAGATGTGAATAAAATAGGTACTATGTGGAAGTTTTTAGAAACTAAAGCAGCACCATCAGATATAATTGCTATGGCCAAATCATTAAATAAAAGTGGTGTAGCAAATTCTTTTGAAAATGTAGTAACTGGTTACATTAATAATGCTTTTATCAAATCACAGTCAAAACATTTAGATAGAGGTTTAAGTCAAGGTATAATTTTCCATGATGCAATAATGAAAGACCCTAGACAAAAAGCTAATTTAGCACAAATGCTGTTTGAGCTATCCAAAAGAAAAGATCCATCAGTTAAATTAGCTGATGTTAAAAATGCTGTAAATTCTTTTGCAAATATTTTAAAAGCAACTGGACAAGGTGGTAAAGTTGGATCACAAACTGCAAGTAATTTATTATTCAAGGAACAAGCAAGTAAAAACAAAGTTGATTTTGTATTAAAAGGTTTTCCTCTAAAAGATGGTTTTGTAAATTGGTACAATGACAGAACTTTTTCTAAAAATTCTGAAATTATTGCAAAGGCACTTACAAGCGATAAAGGAATACAAGCTTTTATTAATTTAACACAAGACTGGAAAGACTATAATTCAGCAATAGCATTGTTGAGAGCTGTAACAGTTGGTGCAGGACAGCAGGAATAATGGCTACACAATCACAAAAAAATTCTGAACAAATTATAAAATTACAAGGTGAAATCAAACTAATACACAACAAGATTTCGGTAATAAAGGATAATCATTTGGCACACTTAGATATTAAAGTGAGCAATGTTTATAAACTTCTATGGGCAGTAGGTCTAGTAAGTCTAAGTTCCTTAATAAGCTTAGTGGTCAATCTGCTAAGTTAAGCACAAATATTAAAGGCACAATTGCAGAATATCAAGAAATTGTAAATTTAAGTCGAAGAGGATTATGGGTGGCAAAAGCTTGTGATCCACAATGTCCGTTTGATTTAGTGACTGTTACACCTGATGGTAAAATAGAATTACTTGATATTAAAACAAACACATACAGAAAAAAAAATTACATTTGTAAACAAGGTTACACAAGAAACACTGTGGGCAACCCAATTGGGAGAACACCAACAAAAAAACAAAAAAAATTAGGTATAAAAATTTTAATGGTAGATCATTCAAATGATTAGGGAGTTTTTTTATGAATTACTATTTTACAGGTATTTTAATAATTATGATTATATTATTAGCAATACTTGGCAACCCAAGTAACTATTAATGAAAAATTTTAAATTAAATTCTGAAACTGGTATTCAACTTCCAGCAAAAAATTTAATAGCTATTGTAGCTGGTGCAGTGATTGCAACCATAAGTTTTTTTGAATTAGAAAATCGTATTGGTAGCTTAGAGACAAGTAGAGAATTATTTGAAGCTGATCTATTAAAAAAATCTCAGCAATTACCAACTGATCAAGAACAATTTATGTTGCTTGAACACATAGCATCACAAGTAGAGAATATTCAAAAAGAAATGGAAACGATGAGAAATAATAACGTAAATATAAATTACGCTATGAAAGATATTGAAAAAATTAAAGATAAATTAGAAAGGCTTTCAGATAAAGTTAGAGCTAATGGGAGTCATTAATGCAGGAAATGGTCATAGCTTTACTTCTCTTAGTCAATAATGAAATAAAAGAGGCAAGACTGCAAACAGATTTAAGTTCATGCCTTAAAGGTAAGAGAGTTGCAAACAGGGATGTTTCTAGCAATATTGAATATAGATGTATCCAGACACTTGCAGAGTTAGAAAAAAATTTAGATGGATCATTTTCAATAAAAAAACTTATTGTTAAATGATTAAGAAAAAAATAACACACAACAAAAAATGTAAAAGCTGTCATTGTGATTGTCATTGCAACGATACGTTTCACACACATCACTGGGATGGTGATTTATGCACTTGTGAGGATTGTAAATGTACGAAGAAGTCAAAGAAGAAATAAAAGCCTGTGAGGGTTATGTAAATAAAATTTATAAATGTAGTGAGGGATTTGATACTATTTTTTATGGACATAAAATTACACCTGATGATAATTATGAACATGGTGTTGAGTACCCAAAAGAAATGGGTGAAAAAGTTTTTGAAAAAGATTTTCAAACAACATTAGATGCAGCAGAAAGATTGATTGCTGACAGACCAATTAACAATACAGCTAAAGAAGTTATTATTAACATGGTTTACCAAATCGGTGAGGGTGGTGTAAGCAAGTTCAAGCAAATGTGGAAAGCTTTAGATAAAGAAGATTATGGTGAAGCTAGTTTTCAGATGCTTGACTCACTTTGGGCAAAACAAACACCTAACAGAGCAAACAAACTAGCAGCTAAAATGAGGAGTGCAAAATTATAATGTGGTTAGCTTTACTTAAAAATCCTTTAACAAAACTTGTAGCAGAAAAAACTATTGGTGCAGTTACACATAAATTAAAAAAAGATCAAATAGTAAGAGAAAGAGAAATTGAAAATGCAAAGAATGTAGATATACAATCTTTAAAATCATCTGATAACTCATTAAAGGATGAGTGGTTAGTAATAGTATTTTCTTTAATTTTTATCGGACATTTCATTCCTGTACTACAAGACGCTATGCAAAGAGGTTGGGAAATTTTAGGTACAGCAAATGATTATTTCTGGATTGTAATTTTGACTATAGTTGGTGGATCGTTTGGTTCATCTTCTATTACAAAATTTATTAAAAAAAAATAGATGTCTGACAACCTAGATTTGATTAACGAATATAAAGAACAAGTTCGTATATTAAAACAAGAAGTAGCTGAGCTGCAAGATGCAGGAAAGTCTAAGGACTCAGCTAACAAAAGATGTTTACAAAAATTAGAACATTCACAATTAGATTTAGAAGAAGCTAAAAAAAAAATTTCTGAATTAGAAACAAAATTAACAAAGAAAGATGATTAATGAATTTTGCACTAGGCATAATAATATGTTCTGCTGTAGCGAACACTTGCTTACCACCATATAAATATCCTGATTTATTTGTAGATGGATATTCTTGTATGGTTGCAGGTAATTATGAATCTATCTCAGCACTTGAAGCCATAGGTTATGAAGAGGTTAATAAAAATAAAATCTTTGTAAAATTTATGTGTACTGAGCTACAAACAGTTTCACCAGATAAACCAAAGGTAAAAGCATAATGGCGACTCCTTTATGGCAAACAAAAGCTGGTAAATCTAAATCTGGTGGTCTTAATGCAAAAGGCAGAGCATCATATAATAGAGCTACTGGTGGTAATCTTAAAGCACCCACTAAATCAAAAACATCTAAAAGACGTAAAGCTTTCTGTTTGCGTATGCTAGGCATGAAAAAAAAACTTACATCAAAGAAAGTAGCAAGAGATCCTAATAGTAGAATTAACAAGGCACTTAGAAAGTGGGATTGTTAAATGTTTAAAAAAGTATGGAAAAAAACTAACATCATAGTTGATGTTGGTAAATGTAAGTATTGTTCAAGCTCTATTGTAAATACAGACTCATTTGTAAGTTTCTATCCTAAAGGTCATGCACATTATGAGTGTATGAAAAAGGATGATGATTTAAGAGAAAAAACCTTAAACACAATTACACAACAAATAGATTATGAACTAAAAAAGGAACAACATGGCTAACGTACCAACAAACAAAAAATTATACTCAAAGGTTAAGAGTGAAGCAAAAAGAAAATTTAAAGTTTATCCCTCAGCTTATGCTAACGCATGGTTAGTAAGAACTTATAAAAAAAGAGGTGGTGGATATAGGACTACATAATGGCTAGATCAGGTGGATTAAATAAATGGTTCAAACAAAACTGGGTGGACATTGGATCAAAGAAAAAAGATGGATCGTTTGCAAAATGTGGAAGATCTAAACAAAAGGCAGATGCCAAACGTAAATACCCAAAATGTGTTCCACTTGCAAAAGCCAGGAGTATGTCAGCTGCACAAATTAAAAGTGCAGTATCAAGAAAGAGGAAAGCACAACGCAGAGGCAACTCTGGTGGTAAACCAATAAATGTAAAAACAATCGTATAAGGAGAATAAAATGGCAGATTTTTTAAAGAAAAACTTTAAATCTATGAATATGTCAGATGAAGAGAAAGAAAAAATGAATAAAAAAATTAAACAATTAAGTGGTGCAGCTGTAAGTGAAGCAGAATTAAAGTTCTTTAAAAAAACATTGCCTGGCTCAATGACATCAGTAATTGGTTTAGAAAAATTATTAGAAGAAGATAAATAATTACCGAATAGGAATACCTGCTTTTTGAGTAGGTATAGTTCTAGCTTTAGCTAGTGGGTAAGGGTGGGTATAGAATCAATTGGTATAGGTATAATTGGACTTTGAATTTGTCATGTTATAGTATTGATTCTAGAGAAAGATAAAAAACAACAATTGTGATCTATACCAATAACATACCAAGTAGCAGTTTTGCTAATAATAATAAGAGTAATTTTATTGTTGTTAGTGATTACAAATCAATTGCTCTACCAGCTGAGCTACAAGGGCAGACTGAAAAAGCTTATATATATAGCCGAATTGAATCGCAAGATTCTTTTCGGCCTTTTTTTTATGCCCAAAATATAGCAAGAATCGGTTCAATCTATACCTATTCTATACCCAAGCTGCCTATACTTTTTAAATACCCAGAACAAAATGATTGGGAAATAAGGAAAATAACACCAATTGATTTCTTGCAACATTGTTATAGGTATAGTATAACATAGTTATAACTTATAAAAGGAGAGAGAAAATGAAAAATAAATGGTTCTACTATCCAAGCTTTTTATCAAAGCAAGGATTATTGTTTAAAGCTGCTAAAGAAATTATGTTTAGAGGTTCTAAATATTCTTATCCTAGAAAAGCTTTTGTAAAAGTAAATTTATTTAAACAAAATGCTTTCACTAAAATTCCGAAATCTATGGGTGGTGGTAAACAAACTCATGGTTCAGATTTTGGTTCATGGGGTATTGTCAATCATCTTATTGAAGAAGATAATCCAGGAATTTACATTTATTATAGAAGTCTAGCTAATTCTATAATTTCTAAAAAAAATAAATTTAAACAATTAAGATTGGAGTTAAAGTAATGGAACTACAAATAAAACCAATTACAAAAAATGGTAAGAGGATCTATAGATATTCTTACTTTGGCTTAGATGGTAAAGTTAAATTTATATCTAATAAAAGCAAATCAGTTGTTGAAGCTTTAGCTAAAGAAAAATTAAATGATGTTGGAATATTTAAAACATCATCATCACAAATTTTTCTCAGTGAGGCTAATCTTAGTTTTATGAAACATCAAGATTACAAAAGAGCTGAAAGCAAAATAGGTACGTCTGCTATAGATGGTTATAGTAGCTTCTATCTTAATCACATTCTGCCTCACTTTGGTAACACTGATATTAGACTTATAGATAAAGATAAGATTTTTAATTTTATTGATTTTTTAAAAAATAAAATTGTAAACAATCAGATCAACTCTGATACTGCTAGAAAAATCTTTAATACACTTAGTCTTATTATACAGCACCAGGTTGATATAAATAAATTATCTAAAAATGTGTGCAAAGATAAAGATTATCTTAAAACTATAGTTACATCTAAAAAAGTAGCTAAACCTATAGATTTTGATGATTGGTCGTTAGATAAGGTTGCTAACATTGTTAGTGATATAAGTAATCCAATGATAAAAATTATGTGTATGGTTATGCTTGAAACTGCTGCTAGACCCAGTGAAGTCAGAGCTTTAGATAGAAAGAGTTTATTATTTAAGAGTAATATACCTATGATTAAGTTTGACAAAGCAGTCAAAGCAAAGAAAAAATTAGGTGGCACAAAAACTGTTAATGGTGTCAGAACTATGGTCATTTCTAGTGGGTTAAAAGATAAACTTACTGAATATGTTAATTCTTTGCCTAACAAACAAAATAGCTTATTTCTTAATAGCAAGGCTAAATATGTATGTATAGAAGCGATTATAAGCCACTTAGAGAGGGCATTAGCTAAGAATAGGGTACAACTGCCCATAGATAGGAAGTCGTACTTTTTTAGGCATTATACAGCTACTTACTGGGCATATACTAAGAAATACAGCAATGCTTTAGACTTAGCCAGAGCTTTAGGTGATAAGGATATAAACTTTGTCCAGGACACTTACATCAAACCATTTCAATCTAATGGTGATGAAGTACAGAACATTGATTATCAAAACAAACATTATAATTGGAATAAATGATTGAAGCTATTATTATTATAGAATTAGTGGTATTAAGTTATTATTTAATTAATAATTAATAGGGAAAGAAAATGAGTAAATTTGTTAGAACTTGCACACATGATGATATAGAGTTGGTTGATGGTGAATGTTTAGATTGTAAAACATTAGAAAAAATCTCTAAAAATTTTCCAAAAAAATTTAATACAAGTAATAAAAAAAGAAAAACTGCAACTATTACTTATTCACTAAAAACTTATGATGAAATAAAAGCAGCATTAAAAAATGGAGAACATTAATCATTTAAACCAATACTTATCAAAGTTCTCTTTATTATAAGGAACTACATCCCATTTAATTTTTCTTTTGATACTTTTTTTTGCAAATTCTTTTGCTTCATTTTCTAAAGCAAACAAAGTGTTACTAAAGCTAGTAAATTTATCTTTAGGTTTCCATATAACAAAATACATAAAAAAAAGGGGGAGATCTCTCTCCCCCATTACACAACAAATAATATAAGAGCATATAGCTCCTATAGTTTCACATTTAATGACACTTACTTTTTGTATTGATCCCAAACTCATTATTAGAGGGAGCTATTGGGTTATTATTTGGAGAAGTGTCTTGCCCTAATAATTCTGTCAAATTTATATCTTCAAGAAAATAAGTAATTGGTTTTCGAAAAAAAGCTGCAATGATTAATAATTTAGGTAAGCTACAACCATTACCACCTTTTTCATATTTTTGGATTTGTTGGAACGTTACACCTAAACATCTTGCTAATCTTGATTGTGTAACTAATTTT
>CEWK01132787.1_pt1 | contig 13370 bp, 17 predicted proteins | sample 531431 | NCBI WGS metagenome assembly CEWK01 (sample SAMEA2623059, study PRJEB7988) | marine metagenome | isolation source: saline water (ENVO:00002010), including
AAGATCTAATGCCAGCAAGACCGCCTAGAAGACCGGGTTACGGATGATGGGACATAATGAAAAATTTAAGTTTATGTAGTTCAACCTGAGACCATTCAACTCTTTTGCTATATTTTTCTATTTGTTTGTCGTAGTCCATGAATTTATTGTCGTTGCATTGCTTTCTTATTTCTGAGGTAAGTACTACGTTATCTTTTATGTTGAAAGTTACCTTTCCATAGTTATTAACACTATCTTCAACGGTTCTAATTAAGATCTCTTGCTCTTCAAACTTATATTCTAATATCGATTTAAATATGCTGTCGTAGTCAGGGGTGTTAGCGTTATAATCAAGCCTTTTGCTTTTCGGGTCTATATCAAAACTAGCGGGCCATTCATCATCGCCGATCGATAATGTATATAGGTCATCGTCTGGAGTATCTATTTGCTCACTTAGATCTACAAAGAAATTCTCTGCCATTTTGGTCGATGTTTGACCGCTTAATTTTTGTAGTTCGTCGATTAGGCTTAAAATTTCATCTTTTTCTAGATTAGTTGTTGCAAGTTTAAACTGAATTTCTTTAATTTTCTCTGGTACATCTACTTTATTGGTCCACATTGCAATGAAAGGCCATACGCCGGAAACAACAGATATCCAACTGAAGAGTGGTGTTATTACAAGAAGATAAATCACATAAAAGATGTGTTGAAAAGCTGTCGCTGGACTATTTTTAAATTTACCACTCAATGGAGAAAAATGTAGCCCGATTTTTTTAAGGTTACTAACTCTTACCGAGTTAAGCATTGAAAACCCCATGACCATTTTAATAAAGCCTATTATTAAAGCAAACAGCCATCCAGTGAAATAAAACTCTCCCATTCTTTCCCCCAAGGTGTCTTAAGTTCATATCGGCATTTGTAGCCAACTTTTACGCTTTTTTGGTCCAGTTATAAATAATATTCTCAAAATGGTTCATTGATAAAATGATTCTAGTCACGAAGCACTAAGGAACGAATCGTTTTAGCGTACCAGATAGCCTTTTTGGATTTAGTTGGTATTTTCAAAGAATTGAAGATATTGGCTATGGATTGATAACTGAATCCTTGTTCTCTAAGCGACTTTACTTTTTCTATATTCATATTTTCTGTGATATGGGAGGTTAGCCTGCCATAGTGTCTGCGCTCTCCAAAACTAAGGGGTCCAAGTTTACGATCTTCTTCTCTAATTGGAATATTATAAAGTTCAAGATATTTCATAATGCATTGTCTGGAGGAAAAAAAGAGCCTAGCAATTTGCCTTGGATTCATACCCTCAGCAAGGTATTTCTGCCTTAATAGGTCCTCATCTTTATAAGGTGAATTCCAGTAAAATTGAATAGAATCAATAATATACAGCGGAGGAAAGGCTTGTTCGTATAGCGACCGCGATAGCCTACCAGAATCAAATACCACATTTCATACAGTCCTCGGAGCGAAGCTCCTGCGGAACTCATGTGGTATTTGATTCTGGTATTGGAAGTGGTGACAGTACGAAACCCGTTCGACAAAAATAGCAGGATGCTATTTTTGAGCTCTGGAAGAGCCCGAAGGGGCGAGTGTAGGATACACGAGCCAGTCCGGTTGCCCCTACCATAAGAAAATCCAATCCATACTCAAACAGTCCTCGAAGCGAAGCTTCTGCGGAACTCGTATCGATTGTATTTTACAGCCACTTAAACCCTCCATAGGCCATAACAAGCTCATAAAGCCAATTGTATTTGCCTGCAAATTTTGCTAAATAACAAGGCGCTAAAGGGGGAGCTTTGCTCATTTCATTGTATATCGGGATACTATCCATCTTTGCTGCGGCCGATGTGGTTGGTGGCCAAGAGGTGCCTGCTGGAGAGCACCAAGAAGTGGTTGCCATTACCTTAATGGGCCATGGTCTGCATTGCTCCGGGGTGCTTATAGAGCCCAATATTGTACTTACGGCTGCACACTGTTTGACAGAGGACTTACAAGCGTACCGCATTTATGTGGGAAGAGGTAAAGAGCAAAACTTTTGGCGTTTGGATACCAAGTTTCAAGGACAGTACAAGGTAAAGGCTGCTTATGCACATCCTTCGTATTTTGATGAGGATGGCAACGGGCCTTATATCTATGAAGAAAAAGATCGTTTTGATGTGGGTTTCATGGTTTTAGAAAGAAGAGTGAAGGGAGTAAAAGCCGCAAAATGGAATCTGGACAAAACAAGAATCCAATCCGCCATTCAGAACCAGGAGATGGCAAAGATTGTTGGTTTTGGAATCCAGCTTCCTTATTTTACTACGGGTAATATACCTGTAGGGGTTAAACATTATATTGAAAAGCCAGTTTTGGGCTATCGTAATCCTTATTTGCAAGTGGATGGTAATAAAAACGATTCTTGCCAGATGGATAGTGGGGGCCCCTTATTTTTAAAGAATCATAAAGACTATGAAGTGGTAGCCTTAGTATCCACAAAATACGATGGTGACTGCGGGGATCCTTCCCCTAGTCTTTATGCGCCTTTGTTTGAGGTTAAAAAATGGCTGCTGCAAAAAGTCAAAGACCATAGGCTTAAAAAGTAGGGGGCAATCCTCTCGACGAAGGTCCAAGATATTTCTTCTGGTCTCTAGTTGCTAAGCAATCAGCTTTAAAATATTCCTATGCGTATTGCTTATGCGATAGTTTTGTTCGTTGTTTTTGTTTTTTCACTGCCATCGAAAGCTCAAATTCGAAATTATAAAAGTATAGAAATTCCGGGTGCCTATTGTGGCAATGGCGCTCCCTACAACATTTATCTCTCAAAAAAAAGTACTAGCAAATTGGCAGTCGAGTTTATGGGCGGCGGAGCTTGTTGGAGCCAAAAAACTTGTTTAAGTGCGACTCCTTCAACAGCAATATTTCCCCTAGGTACACCTTTGCCTTCGCGCTTGTCAGGCTTTACGGCGCTTCGCTCTCCAATAAAAAAACACTCATTGATATACTTTCCTTATTGCACGGGAGATGTATTTGCTGGTGAGCATACGGCCCTATATGAAAATAAATTAGAAGTACATCATGTAGGCTATTCCAATGTAGTGAAGGCAATTGCCTATTTAAAGCAGAATAAGCTGATCGAGTTTGAAAAGGTGAAAGATTTTGTGGTTTACGGCTCCTCTGCTGGTGCCATCGCTAGTTTGGTTCATGCAAAAAACTTTGCAAAAGAATTACCAGCGACGAGCAAAAAAACAATCATAGCCGATGCGCCGGGGCTACATTTTGGTAAAAGATTTTGGCAAAAGTTTACGCCCCAGTTGATAGCGGATTATAGCAAGAACTTTGCAAAACTAAATGTCATCATTGATCCTGAGGATGGTAATATTGCAAGGCAAATGCCGAAAATGTGCAAGAGCTTGGAAGACTGGGAAATTGGCATTCTACAAGGCTCACGGGATGTGATCATGTCTTGGGGCTTTGGTGATATCAGCCCCCTTGAGCACGAAGAACTCATATATTCAAAAGATGGAATTGTGGAAAACACCCGAAGCACAGATAATTGTTTTGTTTGGGTTCCTAAAACCGAGCTGCATACTTTTTTGCTAGCATCGTTTCCCGTATACATTAAGGGTATGGGCGCTCTGGGCTTTACCAAGGCCATTTTATCGAGAAATATTCAGCACAATTACCAGCAATAAGGTCCTATTTTGGCACCATCATGAAATAAGGTGATGCTGGATAAAGGGGATTCCGCTTGTCTTTTTTGCCAAAAATTCGTATCTTTAGCTCAGAGAAGGGGGCTGATATGAAAAAAATCTTAACTGCACTGATTGTTTTTGCTGCCCTGGCCGTAACGAAGAACTTTTTTGATGATTTTCGTTCGATCAACCAAGATATAGAGCACGTTGCCTGCGTGCCTTGCGATATTTAAATTTCCTCAAAATCTGCAAGACCTTTCTCGCTGGTAAGTACCAGCGAGTAATGATTGGGAAAAAACCAAGATATAGCTTCTAGTAGTGACTGATGGTCTTTTTCTGCAGGGTGATTGAGAGACTCTAAAGAGAAGCAAAGGTCATAGTTTTCTTTGTCTTCGGTTAATAAGATCCATTTGGGTCGCATAATTCCCTGCTGTAAAAAAAACTCTTTCAATATTGAGCGTACATAAGTGGGGATATAGTCTTCTTTTGGATAGCCATAAAATAGCTTCTCTGTGGTTTTTTCCCACTCCTTTTTTTTCGTATCTTGGCGCTCGCTATCAATAATAAATTGTCCAGTAAGTGCATATAGCCACAGCATTCCGTAAGTAAATACATAATCCGGCATATTTTTATTGGGATTTACCACTAGGCCAATGCCTCTTTGTGATAACCAATCCAGAATTTTTGTGGCTGGCTCTGCTGCCTGTTCATTGGCTTCCGAGCTAATCCAAAGATAGGGCCAATTATCTGGTCCGGGCTTGGCATCAGGGTAGATCAAACTAAAAGATTGCTCTGGAAATAAACGCAAAAAGTCCTTTTCCCAGTCACTGTCTCTTTCTGATTCTTTGGCGTTAAGTAGTTGCTGAAAGTCCACACCCCTTTATACCTGGCTGAAGACAAATGGCAATGGATAAAAGTCACATAATTTTAAGTATTTAGTCTTTTTTGGTCATGCCTCCAACGCCTCAAATTGAGATAAGTGGTCGCTTTTCTCTAAACTTTGGTCTAGGGGGGCCGATAAGAGATAAAAGTTAACAGTGAAGGTGTGTATGAGAGCTTTTGACTACAGAAATAGAACCGCGCTTAGGAAGTATACGGAACATCTGGAAGTATCGAGTTTGCATTTTGTCGGGGAATACGGAGATTTTGCTGCTAAAGCCGAAATGGTACAAATGTCTTCAACAGGCATGTTGTTGAGAATTGAAAGAAAAGATATGGATAAAAAATTTAAGCGCAAGTTTGATTTGTCTGACATTGTGGGGGAACAGCTCTATTTGTGTATCGATGCCATGGACCTAGAGGTGGATGGAGTCGTCACTCGCATTCATTCACCGGCAAAAAATGTATTTGATATTGCCATTGATTATTCGGCAGGAGCTCCTGAGTACTGGCGGGAATGCTTGGTAGACATGATTCCTACGGAAGGTGAAGAGGAAGAGGAGTTTTTTAATCCTTTCGTTAATGATGACGATGAGTGGGATGATTAAAAGTTTACATTGCGGTTAGCGCTAATATCCAACATACGCTCCAAGGAGCGGTTGGCCGCTTGAATTACAGAGGGCTCGAGTTTTATCTCGGGCTTTTCTTCTTTTAGGGCTAGCGCAATTTTCTCTAGAGTATTTAATTTCATATAGGGGCATTGGTTGCAATTGCAACCTTCCGCTGTGGGAGCTTGAATCAGCTCGGCATCCGGGCGAGCTTTACGCATTTGATGAAAAATCCCATCCTCTGTTGCCACAATGAATTTTTTTGCCGGATTGTCTTTTACTTCATTGAGCAGTCTTGAGGTGGAGCCAATCACTTGCGCGTAGTTCAAGACCTCTTCATCACACTCGGGGTGAGCAATCACAACGGCATCTGGATGTTTTTGTATGAGATCGAAAAGGTTTTTTGCGTGAAACTGTACGTGCACTTCACAAACTCCAGGCCAGATTTCCATATCTCTACCACTGGTTTTCGCTAGATACTTGCCTAGATTTTTATCGGGGCCAAACAAAACTTTTTTATCTTTAGGGATGGCGCGGATCACCTTTTCCGCATTGGAAGACGTGCAAATAATGTCCGAAATGGTTTTTACTTTCGCCGAGCAATTGATATAGGAAACCAAGACAGAATTTGCATGGGATTCTTTCCAGGCCTTGTATTCTTCATAAGGTGAAGTGTCGACCAAGGAGCATCCCGCATTAAGATCAGGAACCAATACCTTTTTTTCCGGCGAGAGGATTTTCACGCTCTCACCCATAAAAACCACTCCAGCAAGCAAGATGATATCGGCTTCTGCCTCTTTGCCTTTTTGTGCCAAAAATAAAGAATCGCCGACGAAATCTGCAATTTCCTGGATGTTCCCCTCTTCATAGTAGTGGGCCAGTATGAGGGCATTTTTCTGCTTTTTTAGTTCTAGAATTTCTTTTTCAAGTTTACTTAACATTTTGCACCAAGCTTAGTTTGCTTGGCTGCCTTTTAACATACTAATAATGGATTTCGAAACCATTTTTAACGACTCATAGACGCCTTGGCCTTGGGAGGCTACAGCTTCCACTTCAGGTGCATTGTATTTGTTAAGGGCTTGCCGTAGCTCTTCTACGGAGGACACATTGTCTAAGTCTCGTTTGTTGTATTGGATGATTAAGGGTATTTGTTTGATGTCATAGCCTTGTTGTTTCAAATTCAACTCTAAATTACGAAAAGACTCGATGTTCTCTTCCATTCGCTCTTTTTGCGAATCAGCAACAAAGACCACGCCATCTAGATTTTTCATAATGAGTTTTCGGGAAGCATCGTAAACCACTTGGCCGGGAACCGAGTAAACATGAAAGCGAGTTTTGTAACCGCGAATATCACCGATAAAAAGTGGAAGAAAATCAAAAAACAATGTGCGCTCTGTTTCTGGGTTTAGAGCATTGAGTTTGGACTTTTCTTCTTCTGCGGTTTGCTGATAGATCCATTGTACATTGGTGGTTTTGCCACCAAGAGATGGACCATAGTAAACTATCTTACAATGTATTTCTTTGGTTTCATCATTCACTACAGACATTAAACATCAATCCTGTTTTCAAAGGCCCTGCCCAAGGTGCGTTGATCAATATAATCAATATCCGTTCCAAAAGGTATGCCGTGTGCAAGCCTGGACACTCTTATCTTAGTCTCTTCTAAAAGTTTGGCAATATAAAGGGCCGTTGTGTCACCCTCTAAATCTGCATCCAGGGCAAGAATCACTTCCTCCACATCATTTTCGGCTTTCAGTCGCTCCAGCAATTCTTTGATTTTTAGTTGATCGGGACCTATCCCTTGCAGGGGGGAGAGGCTGCCGCCCAGAACATGGTATTGTCCGTGGTATTTACCGAAGCTTTCAATTTGGGCAATATCGAAGGGCTCCTCCACAACGCAGATCTGTCTGGCACTGCGATGGGGGTTGGCGCAAATCTCACAGCTTTCACTTTTTTCCGTAAAGGAAAAACACTTGGGGCAAGTTTTTATTTGTTCTTTTACCTCAATTAAAGCTTGGCTTAAAGAGTCCGGGTAGGTCTCCCTGTTTTTTAAAACATGATAGGCCAGGCGTTGCGCAGACTTTTCTCCAATGCCGGGTAAACGGCAAAACTCTTCTATTAGATTTTGTAAGGATTTAAGTGCGCGCATAAAATTTAGCCTACATCATGCCGCCCAAAAGTCCACCCATGCCACCAGTGATTTTGGACATCTCTTGGTCATGGTCGGCTTTGGCTGTTTTTAAGGCCTCATTGCTGGCGGCCATAATGAGATCTGTAATCATCTCTAAATCCCCGTCTTTTTCAAGGTCTTCATGAATGTCAATTTTTACCAAAGTGTTACTGCCTTTTACGGTGACTTTGATGCCATCTCCACCCGCGGTAGCCGTATACTCTTTTTCGTTAAGTTCTTCTTGCAACTTCTCCATTTTGCGTTGCATTTGATTGGCTTGTCTAAGCATTTGTTGCATGCCGCCGCCCATACCTTTCATTTTAACTCCTTTAGTTGATATTTTGAGGTTTTAAATACTTCTTGTGTTTTTTTAAAAATGTCGCTGTTTTCAATTTTTTGTCGAATCTCTTTTTCGGCTTTTTCTTTTGCTGTTTTTTCAATACGTTCTGGGCTTTGAATGGCCTCTTCTTTTGCCAGGACAAACTTTAAATTTTCTACCGGATAACCTTCTGCCGCGAGCAAGCCTTGGATTTCTCTGCGCGAATCCTTGGAGTTTAATTCCTCCAGCATAAAACCGTGATCCTTATCTAATGCCAAAGTTACTAGTTGGTTCTCTGTTTTTTTCACCGCAGAATGGCGCAATTTTGTAGCGAGCAAAGGATTTTTGTTGGCAACATTGCCAACAAAATCCTGCCATTTATTAACAAGGCTTTGGATGTCATGCTGTTTTGGAGGAGCCTTTGTTTTTACGGGCTCAGTGGATTTCGGGCTTTTTTTTTCCGTTTTTGTTGCGTTAGCTACTGGCGGTGGACTTTTAAGTTCATGGTTTTCATAGAAAAACTGGATGCGAGGAGCTGCGGCCATTCGCATAAAGACCATTTCTAGAACAATCCGTGGCTCAAAGGCTTTTTGGATGTCGCTTGCACCTTTTAAAGCCATATCAAATAGTAAGTGAATTTCCTCTTCACTTAGAAGACTGGAAACCTCAATAAAATCCTGAAATTCTGATTCGGATAGATCCAGTATCGCGTGGCGTTCATTGGGGTCCATTTTTACAATGATCAAATTGCGCAAGTCTTCTAGTAAATTTTGAATATAAACTTTTGGGTCGATGGCAGCGCTAGATATTTTTTCGATGGCTTTAAGTAAGTGCCCCTTATCTCGAGAGGCCAAGGCACGCAAAATGCTTATACGCAAATGACGGTCCGTTATGCCCAATATTTCACTGACATTAGTTTCTGTAAGAGAAGAATCACTATAGCTAATACAAAGATCTAAGGCGCTCTGAGCATCTCGCACAGAACCGTTAGCATGTTTGGCAATAGCCCAAAGGGCATCGTCATCGCATTTAATGGATTCTTTTTTGCAGATATTTTCTAATAAATCTGCAATCGCTTGGGTATTTACGCGCTTCAAATCGTAGCGTTGGCAGCGTGATAAAATGGTGGCGGGAATTTTTTGCGGCTCCGTGGTGGCGAACATAAAAATCACGTGCGCAGGCGGCTCCTCCAAGGTTTTAAGTAAAGCATTAAAAGCGGAGTTAGATAGCATATGTACTTCGTCAATAATGAAGATCTTGTACTTTCCGCGCGAAGGCATATAGCTAACCGATTCACGTAGTTCACGTATGGCATCTACGCCATTGTTGCTGGCACCATCAATTTCCATGACGTCAACATGAGAGCCTCGGTTGATTTCTAAACAGTCGTCACATTGATTGCAGGGAATAAAGTCCTTTGCATTTTGGCAGCGAATGCTTTTGGCAAAAATACGCGCGGTGGAAGTCTTGCCCACACCGCGTGTGCCTGTGAAGAGAAGGGCTTGCGGCATACGTCCGTTGCGTAGAGCGTTCAATAGGGCTTGCGTAACATGGTCTTGCCCGATGAGCTCATCAAAGCTTTGCGATCGATATTTTCGAGCAATGACCTGGTAAGACAAATGTACTCCCTTAAAAAAGTGCCAGGGCACCCATAGCACATAGGGCGTCTGCTACCGTTGCTACCTTTCGGTCCTGGCGGGATTCACAGGGCCGCTATTGTATGGGGCCTGACGAAAAAACACACTAGCGGATAATTGTGGGCAGCTCAAGCGAAGAGCCAGATATATTTGCCTTATTATTCAACAGAAACAGGAGCTAAGGCAAAATACAATCTCGAACTTTCCCAGCGCCAGTAGGCCAGATTGTTTAGCAGGTTGGCCACCAATACGTTGGCAGAAAAATATGGGGGGATAGCTGCGGGGGTTTGGACGTAGGCATCAAGCAGATGGAAGCTTCGCTGGCGCAAGGATTTTTGCACATCCACTAGCAACCAGGCTGCTTGCTGGTAGGTGGGGGCATATTGATCCTGAGATTGACCTGCTAAACGGAAGGCAGCAATGACCTCCTCTAGTTCATTTACCAGATTGGTGCGAAGACGCTCCTCTAGTTTTTGGTTGCGGCCCGCACGGCTTGCCCAGCTTTTGACTTCTTTGCTGCGAGACAAATGGGCGTAGAAAGCTGAGGTACTATCATGCTCGTAGCCCCATTTGGATTTTTTTAATTTTACACCTTCACAGGCGGTTCGAAGGGCTTCCTGTTCTTGGTCCGCGACTCGAACCTTATGGGTGGCCAAAATTTTGTCGCTCATTCCCGTCGTATTCCAGCAATCATAGCGACATTGAAAAACCACATCTCTTGGGTAGCCAGCTTGGAAGTCATTTTCTAAATAGATCTTTTGGCTGTGGTCATACTGACAGTGAATCGGCTCTGCCGCATAAACAGAAATTGCAAAGACTAACCAAAACAATTACGCCCCCCTATTTAGCGAAATCAGGCATACAATTTCTCAGGGCTTTTGTAAAAAATATTAAGTGCAGCCTTTTGGTCTTGATGGAATTCATTGTTCACAAGTTGTTCTGGGCTCTTTCTTAAAGCGTTCGGGATTTTTTGGTACCTAGTCAATTTGTGCACAGAAGTTCTAAGAATTTAAAGGGTTTAGAAGCCTCCTGGGAATCATAACAACAGCCAAAGGGGGCAGTTGAAGTGTAAAAATAACTAAGCGCTAACAATGAACTTCCTTTAGATAGTGCGCGGCATTAAAATGCCCCCCATGCTAATGCTTAAAGTGCTAATTTTTTTGCTAATGAATACGGCTTGGTCGCAGACCTGTGGCAATCTTTTTGATCCTTCCTACCAAGCTCTGCACTTTGAGTTGTTTAAAAAGATGCAAAATGTAGAGCTTTACGAGCCGCAAAAAATCTCCACCGCCTACTACTTAGAAAAACCAGGTGTAAAAGCTGGATTTTGGAAAAACCTTTTCTCTCGTTTTATGACGAATGTAGATGTGAACAGGGTCATGCAGACTTATTTTGCTCGGCATCCGCAAGAAAAGCATCTGTATTTTAAAATTAAAAAATGGAAGAAACCGGAGCGAGAAAATTATATTTTTCTGAAAATTGTTGCCGATACTTTGCAGCGCCTAGAGACGGATTTGCTAGATGGCATTCGGCCCAATGAGGCGGACTTCGCCAATCAAGATGCGAACCATTTAATGATTCTTGCTAGCAATACGGTGAAGCGCCTAGTAGAAAGGGACATTTCCTATTTAAGTGTGCATGGACCACATGGAAATAGAGACCTAATTACCTATATGAAAAGCTATGAAGACCGGGCATTTTTGGCAAAAAAATTAACGGAGTACGAAGATTTTTATAAAAATTTTGATGTGCAAACGGCCTATCGAACCATTGGTTTGGCTCCGTTCAAGTCACCTTTGTTCAAAGATCGTTTTGACTTTGAAGGGCAACTAAGTGAGTTGGCGTTACTGCAAAAGTATTTTTACGACGTATTTTATCATTACCAAAAAAATACGATCATGCACCAAAGGGAGTCGCTCAATACTTACAAGGTAATGCAAAGTGGTATGCCTGAGCAAAATCAGATTTGGTTGTTTTATACTTCCCACTCTTATAGTTTGAAGTTTTTAGAAGCCAAGTTGATGTTGGCCATTATCGAACATAGAGCCCTGCAGCTATACTGGTCGTACAAACAAGAAACATCATCTAGTTTGCGTTCCTTATCTGTGCGGGAGCAACGAGCTCATGACTTGGCGTTTTCTCGTAATCAAATCATGCAAACGTTGCAGCGTTTACAACAAGTTTATGCGCTATTAAAGCGACCAGATCAGTCGCTCTAGGGTTTCCACTTCTTCGGCCCAATAGTTATAATCTAAAAATTGCGGAAATAATTTAGGGAAGTTCGGATCTTCCCAGCGTTTGGCAATCCAGCTTGCGTAATAGACTATGCGTAGACCACGTAGCGCCTCAATGCAATCTAACTCGTTATCATCAAAGTGGCGAAGCTTCTCGTAAGAATTTAATAGTTCATCTAGTGCGGCCTCTCGCTCTTCCTTGTCGGGGCTGTAGGTAAGGAGCCAAATATCTTGTACGGCAGGCCCCATGCAAAAATCATCAAAATCAACAAAAAGATAGTCTTGCCCATCAAATATTATATTGCCCTTGTGACAATCTCCCTAAATCCGCAGGTAATTGCAGTCAGCAAGTAGATCATCTGCTGCATCGGCCAGCGCATTTACTGCTTGCCAGTAGCGCCGCTTCATTTCTGGTGCAATGAAATTTTCTAGCAAGGCCTCACTATTTTCTAAATAATCTGCTGTACTGATATAAAGCCGGTGCTTGGCTTTTTTACGAGCGCCAATATTGTGGAGCAAGGCCAATTTGCTGCCAATTTCGCGGTAATCTTTTGTCAGCAATTCATCGGGATTGCGACCAGCCTTTCTAGGGAAGATGGCAACATGCAGCCCGTTCCACTGCAAGCGAGTTTCGCCGTCAAATTTAAAGGGCGCAATAACAGGGAAGCCGGATTCTTTTAATTCCCAACAGAAATCATGTTCCTCCTCGATGCTTTCGGCGCTCCAGCGATGGGGACGATAAAACTTGGCTACCCAGCGCTCTCCGGACTCTAAAAAAATATCGTAAACACGGTTCTCGTAGGAGTTGAGCTGATAGACTTGACCGGTAGGGGCTTGCCCAAGATCTTCAATGCAGTCTAAAATGGCTTGCGGTTGTAAATCATAGAAGGTGCTAACTAAGTTGTTGCTCATGTTGCGATCTTAACACAAGTAGGAAAAATGCCCATCGAATACTTAAAATGGCGAAATCATCATGTAAAAATTGAGAGAAAAAGATTTTATCGCCGTATAGCGGTTTATGTGGAGCCAAATGAAAGTCTGCGCCTTAAGTCTGCCGTGCTCACGAGAAAAACTCAGCTATTAGACTTTCTTGATCAGCATGCTACTTGGATTGAGCGGCAAGTGGCGACTTTTCAGCAGATGAAGCGGCAATACCCGCAGCCGCAATATGAATTTGGTGAAAAGTTTCCTTTGCTTGGCAGGTGGGTGCAGGTCCTGCCAACAGAGAAAAAGCATTTTTATTTACAAGAAGATAAGCTTTTTTTGCCGATTCGCCAGAATTTTAAGCAAGAATTGTTAAAGGCCTATAAAAAGATGGCAGAAGATTATTTGCCCCTGCGTGTGGCGAAGTGGGAGCGGCGCATGGCCTTGAAGGCTAGGTCCATCAAAGTACGCCGCTACAAATCAAGATGGGGATCTTGCTCTTTTGAGCGAGACATTAGCCTTAATATGAAACTGGTGGCAGCACCCACCCAGGTATTAGATTACGTAATTGTCCATGAATTGTGTCACATTTGTCACATGAATCACTCAAAAGCCTTTTGGTCACTTGTAGCTAAACACTGTGAAGACTACAAAATTAGCAGAAACTGGCTTAAGAAGAATCACTTATATTTTGATTTTTTAGCCAAAGAATCGGAGCTATATTCTTAAGCAAGTCTGAAAAAAGGAGAGGCTTTTATGCTAAAAAGTATTTCCATTGCCTACTTGCCTTTCAATCGTATAGGGTGCAGTCTAAATTGCATTTTTAAAATAGTGAATATTTTCAATCACGTGAGAAGGTTTGCAAAATGAAAACTTTTGATCCCAGCGACAAACAAGGCTACTACGCATTTGTTTTTTCTATGGCTTTTACCATTTTGTTTAT
>CEWK01041703.1_pt1 | contig 13346 bp, 12 predicted proteins | sample 531431 | NCBI WGS metagenome assembly CEWK01 (sample SAMEA2623059, study PRJEB7988) | marine metagenome | isolation source: saline water (ENVO:00002010), including
CTTGAGGAAAAAGGCTACGGCTGGCTCGAATCATGAACCCCTCGGATTATCAGCAAGAGTTTGATAAAATTATAGCTCGTAAATATTTTGACAAAACCCTAGAGAAAACTAGAAAAGAAGCTTTTTCTAAATTTTTAAACCTTGGTATACCCACAAAAAAATGGGAAAACTGGAGACACACAGATTTATCATTAATCAACAAACAAAACTTTAGAATATCTGAAAAATATGATGCGCCAAACAGGGAATTAAATATTTCAGATTATGATATCGAAAATTGTTATACAGTAGTAATTAAAAATGGCCACTATATTAAAAATGACTCTAGTATACCCAAAGGCGTAAAAATTTTGAACAATCTAGAGTATCTTAAACAGAATAACTGGAAACATAAAAGCAAGAAAGAGACGCCGTTTGATTTATTAAATACTTCTTTTTGCGACAGCGGCCTTTCCTTTATTATTGAGCCTAACGTAAAAATTAGTAATCCTATACACGTACTTTTCACGTACTCCGGAAACGACAACTTATTCGTAAACCCACAAATTAATATTGATATTAGCCATTCAAGTTCTGCTTCTTTTGTTGAACAATACACTGCTGGAAAAAATTCATCATTTCAAAATACCAGTGTTTTCTGTTGTATAAAAGAAAATGCAACACTGGATCATATTCGTATTTTCTCTAGTGCAGATGAAGCAATTAATATTTCAAACTTGTACATTGAGCAAGCTGAGGGCTCTAAATATGAATATTTTCAGTTTGTTAATAGCGGTGCTCTGCATCGCTCTGATATTTATGGAAAATTGAACGGTGTAAATTCCTCATGCTCTCTATCTGGATTGACTTTATCTAAAAATAAGCAGCATTCAGCTACTTATATAAACACAGACCATGCTAAACCTCATTGCACAAGCTCACAAAATTTTAAATCTATTTTAAATGATATGTCATCAGGGGTATTTAACGGAAGAACAGTTGTGCAAGAAGATTCGCAAAAAACAAACTCTATACAGTCAAACAAAAACCTTCTTCTTTCAGACAAAGCATTGATGAACTCAAATCCTCAATTAGAAATATACGCAGATGATGTTAAGTGCGCACACGGCTCTACAACAGGAGCTCTTGATAAGGAAGCATTATTTTATATGCAATCACGCGGTATAAATAAAGACGAGGCTTCTTCGCTCCTTATCAGAGGCTTCGCCTCAGAACTAATAAATGAGGTGCAGCATGAGGAAACGAAAAAGTACCTTTTGAATAAATTTGACCATTGGATTAGATATTATAATTAATCATGAGTATTGAAAAAACTTTAAATGATATTGAAGACCTATTCAATATTTTTGATGATCCTAAAGATAAGCTATCACAACTAATGGATATCGCAAAGGATTATGATGGAATACCAGAAGTTCAACGTACAGACCAATCAAAAATTCCAGGCTGCACCTCGCAGGCTTGGATCCTCTCTGAAAAAAAAGATGATAATTATTTCTTCACTTGTGATTCAGATGCTTTAATAGTCAAAGGTTTGTTATCCCTACTCTGCAAAATTTTTAGTGGCCAAAAGTCAGAAGAAATCTTATCTATAAGCCACTCAGATATCTTAAATAGCATAGGTTTATCCGGTTTAATTACAGTTCAACGTACTAACGGATTTGCTAGTGCTGTTAAAAAAATTCATGAAATGAGTGTGTGATGAACCAATCAAAAAAAAGTATAAGATTATTAAGAGATGTTGAAGCAAATATGGTACCATCGGGTGATAAGGTAACGCTAGCTGAAGGTAATTTAGTTCAAATTACACAATCATTAGGCGGGAACCATACGGTTATAATCAATGGAAATATGGCACAGATTTCTTCAGATAATGCTGATGCTCTCGGTGTAAAAGTTGAGGAAGATTTACACCATTCTAGTGATTCTAGTTTTTCAGAACAATTAGTTTGGGATCAATTGAAAACATGTTATGACCCAGAAATTCCAGTAAACATCGTTGAGCTCGGGTTGATATATGATTTGAATATAAAAAATGAAGAAGATGGTGAAAAAAATATTACAATAATGATGACACTAACAGCACCGGGATGTGGCATGGGCCCAGTAATAGCTGATGAGGTAGAAAGAAAAGTTAGCGCGTTGAATAGTGTTAAAATTGTTAAAGTTGAACTGGTTTGGGAGCCGCAATGGAACCAAGGAATGATGTCCGAAGCTGCACAACTTGAATTAGGCATGTTTTAAAAAGCTAATGACAAGTTTAATACAAAAAACCGATTTCCCCATATTCAACGATGAGAAGCTAATATACCTTGATAGTGCATCAACTTCTCAAAAACCAAAAATTGTTTTAGACACAATAAAAAAGGTTTATGAAAGTTCGAACGCAAATGTTCACAGGGCACTGTATGATCTTGGTTCAAGATCAACTGAGCTTTATGAGTCCTCAAGGGAAACTATATCTGACTTTATAAATGCACGTTCATCAAAAGAAGTGATTTTTACTGGTGGTGCTACTGAATCAATAAATCTATTATCTTATTCACTTGAGAAAAAAATTCAAAAGGGCGATGAAATATTACTCAGTCATATGGAACATCATGCAAACATTGTGCCTTGGCAGCAGCTAGCAAAAAGATGCGGCGCCCAATTAAAATATCTACCTTTGACAGATTCTGGAGATTTAAACCTATCTAATATAGAAAAGTATTTTACAAATAAAACCAAGATAGTATCTATTACACACATGTCAAATGTTCTCGGTACAATTAATCCAATCAAAAAAATTGCAAAAATAGTTAAATCAATCGGAGCAATTTTCATTATTGACGGAGCTCAAAGCGTTTCACATATGCCTGTAGATGTCCAAGATCTTGGATGTGACTTCCTAGCATTTTCTGGACACAAAATGTTGGGACCGACTGGAGTTGGAGTACTTTGGGGAAAATTAAATTTATTAAATGATTTAGAACCCTTTTTGAGTGGTGGTGAAATGATTGAAAAAGTAACGCTCGACAACTCTACCTGGAATGAAGTGCCATATAAGTTTGAGGCAGGCACGCCAAACTACATTCAAGCAATTGGTCTCGGTGCCGCAGTTAAATACCTTAAGGACATTGGCATGGATAACGTGAGGAAGTATGAGGAAACTTTAACTTCATATGCACTAGAAAAACTTCAAAATATTCCAAACATTTACATACATGGCAATCCAAAAAAAAGAGGTGGCGTAATAAGTTTTAACATTGGTGGGGTACACCCGCAAGATCTTGCTCAATTTTTAAATGAAGATAAAATATGTTTGAGAGTTGGTCATCACTGTGCACAACCTTTATTGGAAACCCTTAATGAAACATCAACAGCTCGTATTAGTTTTTACATTTATAATAATTTTTCTGACATTGATAAGTTAGTAGATTCGATCAATTCAACAATTAAGTACTTTTAATATGAAAACTATTTTATTAGAAGATTTCCTTGATAACGGTATCATAAAAGAAAAATCGTTTAGAGAAAAAATAAACCTGATGAACTTTGAAATGTTTAATGATGAAAAAGTAATTATAAAAGGCTGTGCAGGCGTACCAGTGCCTACATGGGCCTATTTAATCATTGTTGCAAACCTTGCTCAAGTAGCAGACAAAATTTATTTTGGCGAACCACGTCACGCAGTAAAAATTTTTAATAGACCAAAATAAGATATATGAGCGAACGAGTCAGCTGGAAATCATACTTTATAAATATTGCTAAAGAGGTTGCCACTTGTTCCACCTGCGATCGTAAAGATGTTGGCTGTGATCGTTAGAGATAAAACAATTCTATCTACTGGTTATAATGGTAGTATAAAGGGGCTAAAACATTGTGATGATGTTGGACATGAAATGGTAGATGGCCATTGCGTGAGGACTACACATGCTGAAGCAAATGCTATTGTACAAGCGGCAAAGAATGGCGTTAGTATTAACGGCTCAGAAATCTTTGTTACAGCATCACCTTGCTATAATTGTTTTAAGCTAATAGCAAACTCTGGTATAAATAAAATATACTATAATGAATTTTACAGAGATGATAGAATTATTAAATATGCTTCGGAGGCAAATATAGAATTGATAGCAATGGATTAGTTCTTTAATTTTTTAGATGAATGTAGCAGAAATTCGTTTTAATGATAAAGATGCTCCTGCTGCCTTTACAAAATCTTTAAAAGAAACTGGTTTTGGAGTCATTACTGACCATCCGATTGACCTTTCATTAATGGAACATGTCTACAATGATTGGAAACAATTTTTCAACTCTGATTCAAAATTTGAATATTTATTTGACCCCCTAAAACAAGATGGATATTTCCCCTTAGGCACTGAAAATGCAAAAGGTTATAGTGCAAAGGACCATAAAGAATTTTTTCATTTTTACCCATGGGGAAAAGTACCTTCCACTGTTTCTAATTCTACAAGTAAGCTGTATAATAGCTTAGTAGATGTAACCTCTCTTCTTTTAGAGTGGGTGGAGCAAAATACGCCTGCAGACATTCAATCTAAATTCAGTATACCCTTAAACGATATGATTAAAGGCAGCCACACAAATCTGCTTAGAATTATACATTACCCACCATTTTCAGGTTCAGAGAACAATGAATCTTTAAGAGCAGCACCTCATGAAGATATAAATTTAATCACATTATTGGTGGCTGGTACTAGGCCTGGTCTTGAAGCTCAAGATAAAAACGGTAATTGGCATAAAATATCTACGGATCCAGGCACAATAATTGTAAATGTTGGTGATATGTTGAAGGAAGCATCTGGTGGGTATTATCCATCTACAACACATAGAGTAGTTAATCCATCAAACAATGTAAATAATGATAGCCGCTATTCTATGCCCTTATTTTTGCACCCAAGAGATGATGTCCAGCTATCCGAAAATTATACAGCAGGATCTTACCTTAAAGAACGACTTTTAGAAATCGGACTTAAAAACTAAATGGTTAATGAATAACCCTGCTCTCACAATTGGACTGGCAATGGTCCTGGGCATGCTCGCTCAAGTAGGTTCGAAACATCTTCACTTGCCAGGGATTGTGCTTCTTTTGTTATCTGGTATTTTATTTGGACCTGATGGTCTTAATTGGATAGATCCCACATCGATTGGACCAGGGTTACACATTCTTGTTGGATTTGCAGTCGCAATCATTCTTTTTGAAGGCGGAATGAATTTAAGAATAAGTAGAATTTTGAGAGAGAGAAGAGCTATAAGAGGTTTAATAATCAAAGGCGCAATAGTAACACTCATTGGCGGCACTTTTATTACAATAGTTGTTCTTGGTTGGGATTTTAGAACATCAATATTATTTGGGACTTTGATAATTGTCACAGGACCCACTGTAATTACGCCTCTTTTGAAAAGGATCAGAGTCCATCATGGTGTAAGCACTATATTAGAGGCAGAGGGAATCTTATTAGATGCAATTGGAGCTATTGTTGCTGTAGTAGCTCTAGAGATAGCCATAAGCCCTTCTGGATTATCCTTTTTAACCGGGCTCTATCATATTGTTTCTCGCCTGGGCGTAGGTGCTATTCTAGGTATCTCAGGAGGGTATCTATTAACAGTTTTGTTCCGATTTCGTGATCTAATTCCTGATGGTCTTGAAAATGTTTTCATTCTTAGCTGGGTCATTGCGCTTTTTCAAGTTTCTAATACAATTAGCCCTGAAAGTGGCATTGCAGCTGTAACAATTGCCGGCATGACAATAGGTAATTCAAAAACATATATACAGCAGGACCTTTTAGAATTTAAAGAACAACTTACAGTACTAATGATTGGAATGCTTTTTATCCTTCTTTCTGCTGATGTAAGGCTTCAACAAATAATTGACCTAGGCATGGCAGGAGTCTTGACAGTATTTATGCTGATTTTTTTAATTAGACCATTATCCGTTTTTATTGCCACAGAAAACAGCGGCTTAGACTTAAAACAAAAACTTTTGCTATCTTGGATAGCGCCAAGAGGAATAGTTGCAGCAGCTGTCGCATCTTTATTTGTATATGAACTCGAAATGCATGGTTTCGATGGCACACAACTAAGAGCTTTGGTTTTTTTATTAATTATAATAACTGTTTTACTTGCAGGTCTAACTGGCGGGTTCATTGCGGGAAAACTTGACCTTAAAAGAAAAAGCCAATCAGGGTGGATTATTTTAGGGGCACATGAAATTTCTAGACTGCTCTCGAGGCTTTTAAAACAAGCAGGTAATGATATAATATGCATTGATGAAGATCCAAATGCATGCCTTAAAGCAGAAAATGAAGGCATTAAAGTCTTTTTTGGAAATGCATTAGATGATAGGACTCTTCAAAGAGCTGAGCCAGATACCAGAAAGGGCATTATTGCCCTAAGTGGTAATGAAGAAGTGAATTATATATTTTCTCAAAGAGCAAAGCACCTAAGTAAAGAAATGTCCATACTAATTGGCATAAAGGATTCACACGAGGGTATCACACCAAAAATGATTGTTGATGCAGGAGGAAAAATCCCTTTCGGCCACTCGGCAGATATGGATTTTTGGTGTTCACTTGTTAAGCAAAATTTTACACGCCATGAATCTTTCATTTATAAAAGGAATGAAAAATTTGACCTTTCCGATGAAAGCATTAAAGGCTATTTATTACCAATAGTTTTAAAAAAGAAGAAAACATTAGAACCTATTGATAGTTCAATGAAAATAAAAAATGGAAATCAGATAACTTTTTTAATAAATGAAAAAAATGAGGAAAAAGCTCAACAGTGGTTAAAAAATAACAAATTTGAAAAAGCAATAATCAATAAATAAAATACTAGTTTTACAAGCTTTTAGAAACTAGTTCTGCAATATCCATCACCTTCATTTTATCATCATTTCCCGTAACTTTCATCCCATCTTCCATCATTATATTACAGAAATTACAAGAAGTTGCCACAGTAGTCGCTCCAGTTTCAGCAGCTTGTTTAAAACGATTGTGATTTATTCTTTCCCCTGTCTTTATTTCGTACCACATATTGCCTCCCCCAGCTCCACAACAAAAACTTTCTTCTCTAGATTTTTCCATCTCTAACAAACTGCCATTTTTCATAATGGACTGAATTACATCTCTAGGGGCATCATATTCATCATTATGCCTTCCAAGGTAGCAAGCATCATGATAGGTAACATCCTCATCTAACCATGCTTTTGGACTTATCTTACCTTCACTTACTAATTCTCCAATGAATTGAGAATGGTGAACAACTTCAAGGTCAGCGCCTAATTCTGAGTAATCATTTTTAAGTGTGGTAAAACAGTGTGGGCATTGAGTAACAATTTTTTTGAATTTATACTTGCCAAATGTCTCTAAGTTTTTTTCTGCCATAGTTTGAAATAAATACTCGTTCCCTATTCTACGTGCTGAATCCCCTGTGCAAGTCTCTTCATTGCCTAATGAAGCAAAATCAACTTTTGCTTCATTCAAAACATCAACAACAGCCTGAGAAATCTCTTTCCCTCTATTATCATAGGCGCCTGCACATCCCGCCCAGTATAGCACTTCTGCTTCTTTCTTTTCTCGCATCAAAGGCACGTCTTTTCCTTCCATCCATACTTCCCGCTCTTGAGGACTAAGCCCCCAGGGGTTTCCATAATTTTCTATTTTATCAAAGGTCTCCATTGCTTCTTGCGGGAATTTACTTTCCATCATAACAAGATCTTGACGGGCTCTCAAAATATCCAACATAGGCTCATTTCCTACTGGGCAAACCTCAACACAATATCCGCAAGTTGTGCAGCTCCAAGCAGCTTCATCAGTTAATAAAATATCAGTAATTGCAGCATCTGGAATAGATCCATTAATAAATTCATCTAGGTGGCTATTTAAAAAGTATCTTTTATTTATTTCCAATGCTGATGGAGAAAGCTCTTTACCTGTCTCATAAGCAGGACAAGCATCTTGACATCGACTGCATTGAATGCAAGCATATGCGTCTAAAATTTGAGATTGTGGCAAGTGGCCTAACTGACCAGCGCCAAATTGATCGATTGAATCATCTTCAAAATCTATGGCTTCTAGTGTAGCCATGGACGTTCTTTCAGTTTTCACCATATAGTTCAATGGCCCCATAAATAAATGAGCGTGCTTTGTAAAAGGGAAATATGGCAAAAATCCCAATATTAGCCCAAGGGCTATCCACCAAAAAATATGCTCTGAAATTATTACACTTTCTTGACTGAGATCAGACCATAATAGTGCTATAGTTGTTGCTGCGGGCTGAAAAGTATCTGAGCCATTTCTTGCAATTTCAAAGCTTGCAGCAAGCAGTCTGGAGCCAACGTGTAAAAGAATGAAAAGGCCAACTATGAGGGAGTCATTTTTCATTCCTTTTTTTGCTTTGTCATTTAGCATTACTGGCTCATTTATTATAAGCCTATAATCTTTAAATATAAATCTTCTTACTAAAAAATAAACCACTCCTAAAAGGACTAAAACTGTAAAAACATCAACAAAAAGTCTGTATGCTTTCCCAATAAGATAGTTTGGAAAAAAATGAAACCCTGGGATGAAACCATAAAGTACGTCCACAACATTTACAACTAAATAAAGCGTGAACCCCCATGCAACTATTGCATGTATAAAGCCAATGATTGGCCTAGTTTTAAACATTGTCCTTTGACTAATAAATACTTCTAAACCTTTTGGGAAATTTAGAAGTGCTCTTTTCCAATTGATCTGCTGAGACCCAACACCAATAGCTTTGAACATTTTATTGAAAGTAGTATAAGAAATACCAACCGCTGTAAGTGCCAGTAAAATAAAAATGATCTTCTCAATATTTGTAAGCAACTATATTAACCTTTTATAAGAGATTTCGTTTTGTTAAATAATTTTTAACCAAAAGAATCGAAATTTCATACTAAAAACTAGTATAAATATATTATAGAAATGTGATGTAAAGTAAAAAGCAGGATCTAGGAAGCTTTATAATCAATTACTCTTTCATTCTAATTCTTTTAGCTTGTTCACTAATTTTGGAACTATTTCAAGGACATCCCCAACAACTGCATAGTCAGATATCTCAAATATCGGTGCATCTCGATCCTTGTTAATCGCTAATATATTTTTCGAACCTTTCATGCCAACAACATGTTGTATAGCTCCAGAGACACCCAAGGAAAAATATAATTTTGGACTTATCGTGCTTCCTGAGCTACCAACTTGCCTAGAACTGGGAAGCCATCCAGCATCAACGACAGGTCTACTAGCTGAAACTTCTGCCCCTAAAGCTTGTGCTAGGTTAAAAGCAATGGACTTGTTTTCTTCTTTTTCAATACCTCTACCAACAGAGACAATAAAATCGGCACTCTCTAAATCAACCTCTGATGAAGTCTCTTGAAAAGGATTCTCTGCTTTCGATTTAATTAATGATGGGTCAAGATTAACTTTAAACTTTTCTAAAGAATTAGATCCCTTAATTATATCCTCTTCGCTAAAACTGGCTGATTGAAATGTTAAAATAGCCTTATCTTGGTTCGAAGTTATTGATGCATTCAATTTAGAGTTCATTACCTGCTTCACATATTTGTCTCTTTCAACTACAATTAAATCGGCTAACATAGGAATGTCAAGAGCAGCGCTAATTCTAGGAATAAAATCTCTAGATTGATATGTATGCCCTGCTACAATGAATTTTGGATCTATAGAATCAAAGACTTGCTTGACAATTTCTTTATATCCGTCCGCATTGTATGCTGGAATTAGATCATGATCCACAACTATAGTCTTTTCTATTTCATAGTTTAATAATTCGTTAACAACTTCCCCATGATCCTTACCAATTACAAGTGCTGTAATTTGACCCCCAATTTTCTGAGCGCCTACGATCGACTCTCTACTCATGCGATGCATTTTGCCATCTTTATGTTCAATAATTACTAAAATATTCATTTTAAAATACTTTTACTTCTGTTTTTAATATATCAACAATTCTTTCTACTGTAGAGTCAATATCTGTTTCAATAAATTCAGTTTCTTTTGATTTTTTGGGTACAAAAATTTTATTTATGCTTTGTTTTTTTTCAACTTGAGGCGCTGGAATCACTTTAATTTCTTTTTTCTTCGCTCCCATTATTCCTTTAAGCGAAGGATACCTAGGTTGATTAATACCAGATTGAATGCTTATTGAGGATGGAGAAGCTAATTCGACCCATTGAAACCACCCGGATTCCAATTCTCTTTTAACCCTTATTTTGTTTTGGTTGATATCGGTCTCAATAACAAGAGTAGCTGTAGACATATTTAGTAATTCCCCTAATAACGCACCTGTCTGCCCCATACCGTTGTCATCAGACTGCAACCCAGATAAAATTAAATCAAAATTTTCATCCCTCAAAGTTTCTGCAAATACTTTGGAAATATATAATGGATCAATTTCCTTTAAATCTTGAGTTTCTATATGAATACCTCTATCTGCACCTTTGGATAATCCTTCACGAATTACTTTTTGGACTCTTTGCGGTCCCATACTAACAATGACAACTTCACCTGCTCCTAATTTTTCTTTTATGAGCATTGCCTCCTCAATAGCGTAACTATCAGGCGGATTCATTATGAATGTAGCACTACTTTCATTAATCCATTTCTGATCTTGAGAAATTTCAAGAGCCGATTCAGACCCAACAACTTGCTTTACTAGTACTGCGATTTTCATGTATAATTAACTGTTTTAACATTTAAAATTTAACAAATTAACAACTACAAAAAAATTAATGAACTAATATGATTTCTGATATAATTCTCAATTCAATTTTTGTTTTTGGTAGTATCATTTTTTTGTATTGCCTTTGGATTCTTTGGGCACGGTCAAATCAAAAAAAATAAAGCGCTTTGATACTTGCTCAAGATTTAATTAGTTTTAGGGATAAATGTTAATTCATTGCTGCAATAATTGTGGCTGAGACAATTATTTTTTAATCAAGGAGGAATAAATGAGAAAACTGTTATACGTTTTTCTTTCAATAATTATTAGCTATTCAAATTTATCTGCTCAATCTATTGAGGGTAACTTTGAACTGGATAGCTTAGTCGTTGAATACACTATCGTTGCTAGAGACATTAACCAACAAGGAAATGATGGCAACATGCATGTTACCACTTATGATGCCGAGAAAGCATCATATGATGTGACTATTGGTTGGCCTGAAGCAAGCGAAGATGCGCTGTTTGATTTTTCACTACCATATTTTAGCATTGGTGACACAATGGCTGTTACTACAGTTCCGCTACCATCTCTAGCTGCTTTAGAAGCTTTTGGTTTAGGTTTAAATGTAGACTTTACAGATGGCGCCTACACTGTAAACGAAGGAAGTGTCTACCCGACTACTGATACAGAAGACTGTGTCACTTCTCAAGTATTTTTGCCAGTTCAAGACCAAGGAGTTTGGGACAATGGCGGACATGATCCAATTTTGCTCCCTGGTAATAAGGTAAGATGGGGTTGGGCCATAATAGAGTCCGGCATCTTTGCAAATTTCAAAGCGCCTAATATGGCAACTGATGTTTTAGGTGTGGATTATGGTGCGGGTACAGATATGGAAAATTGGGGATACTTCCAAGCAAACTATACTGATGATACATACTCAACAGTAGATGGATTAAATATCGGCTGGGAAGCTCATGATGGTGTTGAAGCTGATTTAGGTGTGGTCAGTGATGGTGATCCTTTTTACGTGCAGGCAGAGGCTGATTTAGGACTTTTAAATGGAATGCTTGGAAGAAGCTCTCTTCCGGTCGATTCTGTTACTATCCCAGCAGTCGCTGCACAGGCCGCAGCTGCTGATATTACCATCAATGTGCCTGAACTAATGCCTTATGCAGCAGGTGCTACCGGAATTGATTTAGATGGTGATGGTACCCTTGATGGTGCCACGACCTCAGATTATTTTTATGTATTTGATCCAACAGGCGATCTTCTAGGTGGTGGAGACGGCATTGCATTTAGCGGCGATGAAGGCCTTCAATTCACAGGATATTACGCAACTTGGAACACTCTTATTACGTTAAATGGAATTACAGACGGTGTTCAAGCTGCAGTCTTGGGAGGTGCATTAGCAGATCCAACTGCTCCAAACATTCCAATGCTTGTAGACTCAGTCTTATCTTACACACTTTTCTATTGGGATATGTCTGATGCTACGATTGATGCTATCGTCGCAGCTGGAGTGGTGGATGCAGCTGTCACTCAAGTTGGAACGTGGCTTGGCGCTGGTATGGGGTTAAGCGACGTGGGCAATGCTTTGCTACCTTTTATTCTTGGAAATGTTACTGGACTACAAGCTCAATTATCTGCAGCAGGAACTCCTCTTACGCACTCAAATGGTGCAACAGTTGTAGTTGACGATTCTGGGCAGGATCTTGATATTGAAGATTTTGATTATGATGCTTATTATTATTATGATATGATGATTAATCATGTTGGTGGAAGAATATGGGCTCAATCCTATGCTACCTGTTTCCCTGCAAAATGGACACAGCGTATTGATTCACATTGGTCTTACATGGGCGCCTTAAGTACAGTTCACGATAATAATATCACTGTCGATAGGTTTGAACTAAAAGGAAATTATCCTAACCCTTTTAACCCAACTACCAAAATACGATTCACAAATGATAGAAGCAGTAATGTTAAAGTTACTGTCTACGCATTAAACGGTGAAAAAGTTGCCACGGTAATGAACAGGCAAGTTAATGCTGGAGCATATGATGTATCTTGGAATGGTAAAAATTCAAATGGTACAATTGTTCCAACAGGTATGTATTTATACGATATCGAGTCTGATGGAAGAAGATTACAAGGTAAAATGCTATTCCTTAAGTAATTTTTTTACATTATTAATATAACATTACAAAACAGCCTCTTGTTTCTAGCTAGAGGCTGTTTTTTTTAAAACTGTAAAAGAATTAAATATTATGCGTACTGCTTTATTAAATCTATTTTTAATAAATTTACTTTTTGCCCAGTCTTACAAGATTGAAGGTGAAATTTTAGATGCCTCAAATAAATCTGCACTGCCTTTTGCTAATGTAATACTGGAGGGAACAACGTTGGGATCTGCATCGGATGCAAATGGTAAGTTCAGTATTGAAAAAATTAATGCAGGTACATACACTATAATAGCTTCTTACATGGGTTATTCTACCACTAAAACTCTAATTTCCATTCCAAATGAAGATGGATTGATTACCATTTTACTAGAACCCGAAGCAATTCAATTAGATGAATATGTAGTTACTGCATCAAGGAGAAGAGAACGTATTGAAGATGCGCCTGCTGCAATATCAGTTATC
>CEWK01080717.1_pt1 | contig 13311 bp, 20 predicted proteins | sample 531431 | NCBI WGS metagenome assembly CEWK01 (sample SAMEA2623059, study PRJEB7988) | marine metagenome | isolation source: saline water (ENVO:00002010), including
AAAAGAAATAATTGAACTTTGTTCTTCTTTTCCTATATATAGTAGCTAAAATATTTATGCTTTGTCCATTTTGTAGAGAAAAAGATACATCTGTAGTAGACTCCCGGCCAACAGAAGATGGAACAGCGATAAGAAGAAGAAGATTGTGCGGATGTGATAGAAAAGAGAGATTTACTACTTTTGAACGTGTTCAATTTCAAGAATTAACAGTGATTAAAGGAAATGGAAAAAGAGAGCCATTTGACAGAGATAAAATATCAAAATCAATAAGGATCGCCACAAGAAAAAGGCCTATCGATTCTGAAACTATAGAGAAATTTATATCAAAAATTGTAAGGAATCTTGAGGGGCTTGGTGAAAGCGAAATTCCAACACCGACTATAGGAAAATTTATTATGGATGGTCTCTCAGCATTAGATAAGGTTGCCTATGTTAGATTTGCTTCTGTTTATAAGAATTTTAAGGAAGCAAAAGATTTTGAAGAATTTGTAGGCAATATTGATGAAAATAAATCATAATTATTTTTCAGAACTCGCATTTAATTTAGCGGAAAACAATTTAGGAAAAACAAAAAAAAATCCTTCAGTGGGTTGTATAATTGTCAAAAATAATAGCGTCATAAGCTCAGGCATTACATCAATTAATGGAAGACCTCATGCTGAATACAATGCTTTAAATCATAATTTAAATTTTAATGGATCAAATATGTACGTGACTTTAGAACCTTGCACCCATTATGGTTTGACGCCACCTTGTGCTGAAATTATTAAAAAAAAGAAAATTAAAAAAGTTTATTATTCTTTTAATGATCCTGATCCAAGGATAAATAATAAAACAAACAATCATTTTAAAAAAGTAAATAAATCTAAAAAGATCAAATCAAAATTTGCTAGTTTTTATGAAAGTTATTTTTACAATAAAAAAAATAAATTTCCTTTAATTGATTGCAAATTAGCGGTTTCAAAGGATTACTTTACGATAAATAAAAAATCAAAATGGATTACTAACATAAGATCAAGGCAAGTAAAACATTTAATTAGATCAAAATATGACTGTATAATCTCTACTTCAGAAACAATAAATAGTGATGATGCTTTATTAAACTGTAGAATCCATGGACTAGATAATAACAAACCAGATTTAATTATCATTGATAGAAATTTAAAATTAAAAAAAAAACTTAAATTATTTAGTTTTTCAAAAAAAAGAAAAATATATTTATTTACATGTAGTAAAAATAAGAAGAGATGGACTTTTTTTCAAAAGAAAAATATAAAAATTTTAAGTTTAAAAAAACTAGAAACGCGTGATGATTTTGATAGCCTTTTTAAAAAGATTTTTCAACTTGGTAAAGGAAGAGTGTTAATCGAGACAGGATTGGTTTTCCTTAACAAACTATTAAAATTTAATTTTTTAAACAACTTATACCTCTTCAAAACAAACTATAATTTGGGCCTTAAAGGATTTAATAAAGCTAATTCTATTTTTATAAAAAAGTTAAAGCTAAAAAAAAATATAAACGTGAATTTAGAAACAGATAAACTATTTAAGATAAGGATAAAAAAATGTTTAACGGAATAATTTATAATGTTGGTACTGTTAAGATAATAAAAGATAACCCAAAAAGTAAATTGATTGCAATTAAATCAGATTTAAGACTTAAAAAAAATGAGATTGGTTCATCAATTAATTGTAATGGTGTATGTCTTACCTTAACAAATATTAATAAAGGATTGATATATTTCTATGTCTCTTATGAAACAATAAAAAGATCAAATTTTAAATACGTCAAAGTCGGTGATAAAATCAATTTAGAAAAATCATTAATTTATGGTCAAAAATTATCAGGCCACTATGCTCAAGGACACGTTGATACTACTGCTAAAGTAAAATCTATTACATTTATAGACAAATCTTGGTCAATTAATCTTCAAATATATAATAAAAGTTTTTTAAAATATTTAGTGGAAAAGGCTTCAATTTCCATTAATGGAGTTTCTCTTACTATATCTAAAGTTTCAAATAAAAGAATTTATTTAAATATTATTCCTCATACATTAAAACTCACAAATTTAAAAAACCTGAAAATTAATGACTTTGTGAATGTAGAATTAGATATATTTTCCAAATATATATATAAATATTCTAACTAAAATGGTGAAAAAAATATTCTCAAACATACCATCAATAATTAAAGATGCTAAAAGAGGCAAAATGTTTATTTTAGTTGACGATAAGAACAGAGAAAATGAGGGGGATCTTATTATACCCGGCTCAAAATGTAATTCTAAAGTGATTAATTTTATGGCCAAACATGGTAGAGGTTTGATCTGTCTAGCCTTAACCAAAAAACAAATTGAAAGGCTCAAACTTCCTCTGATGTCTCAGATAAATAGATCAAGAATGCAAACAGCTTTTACAGTATCAATTGAGGCCAAAAAAGGAATTTCAACAGGCATTTCTGTTTTTGATAGAGCTAAAACTATCAGAGTTGCCATAAATGAAAATTCCACTAAAAAAGATATTGTTTCACCTGGTCATGTGTTTCCCTTAGTTGCAAGGAACGGTGGTGTTCTAGAGAGAGCAGGTCATACAGAGGCATCAATAGATATTTCTAAACTATCAAAATTAAACCCAAGCTCTGTAATATGTGAAGTGATGAATGAAGATGGAAGAATGGCAAGGCTTAATGATCTTGTAAAATTTTCTAAAAAGCATAATATTAAGATTGCATCTATTGCAGATTTAATAGCCCACAGGTTAAAAAATGAAAAACTAATTTACAGAAGCTATACGAAAAGTCTGTCAATAACCAAACTGAACTCTATACAGTTAAGTATTTTTAAAAATAAATTGGATAAGTTTGAAAGCTACGTTATTTCTAAAGGAAAATTTAATAAATCTAAACCAGTCCCAATTAGAGTTTTATCCAAAAAAATTAGTAGATTTAATTTAATTAGAAATAATGAAATAAAAAAAAATATAAAACTCTTATCAAAATATAAAAATTTCTTATTAGTTATAATTAATAATCAAATGAACAAAGTTAATAAAAATGAAACAGATATTACATTAAGATATTATGGACTTGGAGCACAGATAATTAAAGATTTTAAAGTAAAAAGTATGATACTGCTTTCAAGAACAAAAAAAAAAATAATAGGATTAGAAGGTTTCGGCCTGAAAATAAAAAAACAAATTATTATTAAATGAAAAAAATTTTAATTATAAACGCAAATTATTATGACAATATAACAAATAAACTTGTAGAATCTTCATATAAAATTTTAAAAAAGAATAAATTTAAAATTAGTTTAATTAATGTTCCAGGAGTTTTTGAAATACCAATCACTGTAAGAAAAAATATTAAAAAATTTGATGCTTTTATAGCTCTTGGATGTGTAATTAGAGGAAAAACTCCTCATTTTGATTTAATTTGTAAATCTACATTTGAATCAATTCTGAATTTATCAATTACCTACAATAAACCCATAGGAAATGGAATAATTACTGCCTTCAACATAAACCAAGCTAAGGAAAGATGCGGTTTAATTAAATCTGACAAACCTAATAAAGGATTGGAAGCTACTAAAGCAGTGTTGTCCATTCTAAATAATGGACCAAAAAAAATATAATAATTCATCACCAAGAATTAAGATTATTCAAAAAATTTATAACGCAATATTGAATCCAGATTCAAAAATAGATTTCCCAAAAAGCCAGTATAAAAAATTCATAAAAGACGTAGTGCTTGGTACTTTGGAGAGATCTGAGTTAATTGTGGAAACTATTAAAAAGCATTTAGGTAGTGATATAAATTTAGATAAGACTGATAAATTATTAAAAATAATACTATTTGCAGCTATTTTTGAGTTGATGTTTAAGCATAACAATCCAAAAAAGGTTATAATTAGTGAATATTTATTGGCTTCAGAGTTTTTTTTAGAAAAAGTTCAAATTGGTTATTTAAACGCTATTTTAGATAAATTATCGAGAGTTTTAAGAAAAGGTGAATAAATTTTTAAAATATATTAACTTTAGCTTGCGTTTTTAATTTTTTTTTGGCATTTATCCGTCAATATTAATGAGTAATTATTTAGAACTTCTTTATCTAATTTCATTTACCGGAATCTTAGCGGTTGCTTATAGCTATCTTTTATCTGGTCAAATATTAGCTGCAAGCGCAGGTAATACTCGTATGCAAGAAATTGCCGAAGCTATTCAGATAGGTGCCAAAGCTTATTTAAATAGACAATATAAAACGATTGCAATTGTAGGAGTAATTGTACTTGCAATAGTTACGTATTTTTTTAGTTACTTAGTCGGATTGGGCTATTTTATTGGAGCATTTCTCTCCGGTGTAGCAGGTTATGTAGGAATGCTAATTTCAGTTAAAGCAAATGTTAGAACTGCTGAAGCATCAAGGCACAGCTTACAGTCTGGTTTGACTATTGCTTTTAAGTCCGGAGCAATTACAGGTTTATTAGTTGCGGGTTTAGCATTACTAGCTATAACAATCTATTATATACTCTTAATCAATTTAAATGTAGACAATCGAGAAATTATAAATGCTCTCGTTGCGCTTGGATTTGGCGCGTCTTTAATATCTATTTTTGCTAGACTTGGGGGAGGAATCTTTACAAAAGGTGCCGACGTTGGAGCTGATTTAGTGGGAAAAGTCGAAGCTGGAATTCCAGAGGATGACCCGAGAAATCCAGCTGTTATTGCTGATAATGTAGGTGATAATGTTGGTGATTGCGCTGGCATGGCCGCAGATTTATTTGAAACATATGCAGTTACAATTGTTGCTACGATGGTTTTAGCATCAATATTTTCTCCTCAAGATTACAATTTAATGATTTATCCATTAGCGATCGGAGGAGCTTGTATAATTACTTCTATAATTGGAACTTGGTTTGTAAAACTTGGAAAAAGCAAAAGTATCATGGGAGCTTTGTATAAAGGCTTTATGGTAACAGCAATTACATCTTTATTAATAATGTATCCAATTACAGATGCGATTATTGGAATAAAATCAACGTATAATAATAATGCAGGAGCAATATTTTCTGGCTTAGATCTTTATATTTGTGGTATGGTTGGTTTTATAATTACAGGTTTATTAATTTGGGTTACAGAATATTATACAGGAACTGATTATAGACCTGTTAAATCAGTTGCTAAATCATCGACTACAGGTCATGCAACAAACGTCATTCAAGGGTTAGCTGTATCAATGGAGGCAACAGCTGTTCCCGCATTAATAATAGTCGCTGGAATATTATATACTAATAGCTTAGCAGGTTTATATGGTATTGCCGTTGCAGTCACTGCTATGCTTGCGCTTACGGGTATGGTAGTTGCTTTAGATGCTTATGGCCCAGTTACTGATAATGCTGGGGGAATAGCTGAAATGTCCAAACTACCTAAAAATGTCAGAAAGACAACTGATGCTTTGGATGCAGTTGGAAATACTACTAAAGCTGTTACAAAAGGTTATGCAATAGGCTCAGCTGGTTTAGGAGCTCTAGTTCTCTTTGCGGCATATACGGAAGATATTAAATATTTCTCAGGAGTTTCTGGTTCTGCACTACAAGGAGTAAATGTAACTTTTGACTTGTCAAATCCTTTTGTGGTAGCAGGTTTATTAATTGGAGGTATGCTACCATATTTATTTGGTTCAATGGGTATGCAAGCAGTTGGTAGAGCCGGTGGTTCAGTAGTTATTGAAGTAAGAAGACAATTTAAAAAGATTCCTGGTATTATGAAGGGTAAAAGAAAACCTGATTACGGTAGGTTAGTTGATTTATTAACTAAAGCTGCAATTAAAGAAATGATAATTCCATCCTTGTTACCAGTTTTATCACCTATAGTTCTTTATTTTGTTATTTTACAGATAGGCGGTATGGAAGCTGCCTTATCCTCTTTAGGTGCAATGTTATTAGGAGTTATTATTACCGGCTTATTTGTAGCTGTATCAATGACAGCTGGCGGTGGAGCATGGGATAATGCCAAAAAGTACATTGAAGATGGTAATTTTGGCGGTAAAGGATCTGATGCTCATAAATCTGCTGTTACAGGAGATACAGTTGGTGATCCTTATAAAGATACAGCTGGTCCTGCTGTTAACCCAATGATTAAAATTACCAATATAGTAGCTCTTTTGCTTTTGGCTGTAATTGCACATTAAATTACTTATTACGATACATTTTTTCCCTGATACTTGTGAGGAATTTTTCAACAAAACTTTTTTGAGTTAGCTCATTTTGAGTTTCACGATTTGAAAACTTTAATCTTTTTTTGTCATTCTTATCTAAAAAAATTTTTTTCTCCAATATGCCATATTTATTAAAGCTTAAAACTAAAACATTATTTGACTTAAGAATATTTTGACCTAATTTGTGATATTCACCTTTGGTAAGAACTCTTTCAATATAAATCCAGTCATTATTATTGTTTATAGATTTCGTGTGAGGTTGTCCTATAATACGAATCACGTCGTTTTTATTAGATTTATTTAATTCAAGTTTCTCTGATCTATTTTTTAAGAAAACTATTCCGTGGTTTTTTGATGGTTCTTGTAATTTGCATGCATTTAAAATAACTAATATAAAAAATGCAAACAAACTAATATGATTTTTAAATTTAAAAAAAAACATTCTAACTTGTATAATACATTACTCTCTCTTTCTAGAAATATTTTTTTTTATAAAGAAATAAAATTAAATGATAGTTTTGAAACTAGGATTTATTTAATGTTTTTTCACTTTTCAATTATGATGCTAATTTCAAAACAAAAAGGTAAAAAATTTGATCAAGACGAGTATGATTTATTTTTCAACAATATAGAAAATAATTTAAGAGAATTAGGATTTGGCGATATTTCTGTTAATAAAAAAATGAAAGATTTGAATAAAATACTTTATGACATTTTACTTAAATTTAATAGAGAGACCTACAATTCGTTTAAAATAAATGAAAAGGTTGTTTTTAAGTATTTTAATGAGTTTAATGATAATAAATCCAAGAAATATGAAGATTTTGAAAGTTATTTTGTCAAATATTATAAATTTTGTTTTGATCAACCTTATGAAAATATGATAAAAGCCGCAGTAGAATTTAAATAAATTTATGGCAGTACCAAAAAGAAAAACCTCAATTTCAAAAAAAAGGATGAGAAGATCACATCATAAATTATCTTCTGTTAATATTGTTGAAGATAAAAAAAGTGGCGAATATAAGCTTTCTCATCATATTGATCTTAAATCCGGATATTATAACGGTAAAAAAATCTTAGACATTTAGAAATTAATAATGATCAAAAAAATAACTATTGCGATTGATGCAATGGGAGGGGACGACGCTCCTGATAAAACCATTCACGGAGTAAGTTTATTTTTAAAAAATAACAAACAGAATACTGATTTTTTCATAAATTTATTTGGTGATGAAAAAAAAATTAAAGATAAATTATTAAAATACAATATAAGATCTAATGCAATTAAAGTAATTCATACTTCCTCGGTTGTCTCAGATGAAGAGACCCCTTTAACAGCTGTAAAAAATTCAAAAAACACAAGTATGTGGAATTGTATAAAGTCTCAAATAGATGGAGATTCAGATATAAGTCTATCAGCAGGAAATACTGGCGTTCTTCTAGTAATTTCAAGAATGATTTTAAAAATGATGGATGATGTAAGCAAGCCTGCTTTAGCAGGTCTTTGGCCAAACAATAAAGGAATGAATGTAGTTTTAGATTTAGGTGCCAACATTGAGTGTGATGATAATAATCTTGTTGATTTTGCTGAATTAGGATCTGCTTTATATAAGTCATTATTTACCAATGAAAAACCTAAGGTGAGTTTGCTTAATGTCGGTTCCGAAGAAATTAAAGGAACCGAAACTCTCAAAAAAACTTTTAAAAAACTATCAAATTTAAGTGGTGAGAATAATTTTTTATTCAAAGGATATATTGAAGGAAATCAGATTATGTCAGGTGATTCTAATGTAATCATTACTGATGGATTCACTGGAAATATTGCTTTAAAAACAGCAGAAGGTACCGCTAAATATATAACTGATAATCTTAAATCAACATTAACAGAAAATTTTTTAACAAAAATATCTTTATTATTTTCTTATTTTTCATTAAAAAAGTTTAAAAACAGATTAGATCCTAGAAAATATAATGGCGCTATTTTTCTAGGCCTTAATGGTCCCGTCGTTAAAAGTCATGGCGGAATTGATGCATTGGGTTTCTATCATTCTATCGATTTATGTTATAAGATAGTGAAAGGAAATTTGATGAAACAAATTCAAAATAATTTAAGTCATTTAAAAAGTGACAACTAATAAATTTAAAAGAGCAGACCTTGTAAAAAACTTAGTTAAAAAAAAAGGCTTCTCTTTAAGATTATCCAAAGAAATTGTCGACAGCATTATAGACGAGCTAATATTTACAATAAAAAATGATAATCTTATCTTAAAAAATATTGGCTCATTTAAAATACTTAAAAAAAAGGAGAGAATTGGAAGAAATCCCCGTACTCAAGAAAAATATCTTATAAGACCAAGAAATTCTATAAGCTTTAATACCTCAAAAAAACTTATCAAATTATTGAATGGATAAATTAATAAAGATTAGCGATTTGTCTATTAAATTAGATTTAGTTGACCCTAAAAACAAAAAACCTTTGAACCACACTATCAGATATTGGGAAAGGGAATTTAAACAAATAAACCCTATTGTAATAAATAAAAGAAGATATTTTAACAAACAACAAGTTGAAATAATCAAATTAGTCCATTATTTACTTAAAAAAAAAGGGATGACTATTTCTGGTGTAAAAAAAGTACTTAATTCAAACTTAAATAAACTTGACGACCACAATTCTTATAGTTTAAAAGCTGCATATTACAAAAAAAGTTTAAGCGAAAAAAGTTTTAGAATTTTAAACAAGATTAAAAATTTAAAAAAATATGGCAAAAAAAACTCACATTAAAGTAAGAATGGTTCCAGAAAGTAATGCAGATAGTAAATTCATCTACTATGCAAAAAAACCGACTAAAGGCGAAAAAGCTAAAGAGAAACTCAAATTAAAGAAATATAATCCCAACACTAGAAAACACGAATTCTTTGTTGAAAAAAAGCTTCCGCCTCATAGTAAATAATTATTTTTTTTTAAAATTACGAAATTCATAATCAATAAAAGCATTTATCATCGATTTCCATATTTTGTTAGTTATAATAGGATCGATTTTCTTACTTTTGGATTTTTTATATATAGTTCTCAAAATTACTTTTATTCTTTTTTTATCAATAATTTGATTTTTAAACTTTTTATTTTCAACAACCTTATCTACTAATTTGATTCTTTTCTTTATTAAATTGAGAAATAAAACATCAAGTTTGTCCAATTCTTTTCTTATTTTTAATATATTTTTATTCATTATAGCGACATTAAATTTGTAAAATTAATTTAAAATATATATTAAAAATATTGATGCTTCACGGTAAAAAAACAAACAATTTGATATTAAATTGGTTAGTCTTAACCTTATCAACTATTTTAATAATGGTAGTAGTAGGTGGTTTAACAAGACTAACTGACTCTGGTTTATCAATTACAGAATGGGAATTAATAAAAGGTATACTGCCACCTTTAAATGAAAAACAATGGTTAGTGTATTTTGAATTATATAAAAAAATACCTCAGTTCAAATTAATTAATTCAGACATGACACTAAATGACTTCAAAGTAATTTTTTATTGGGAATATTTCCATCGAATTCTTGGCAGATTGATAGGTATAATTTTTATTATACCATTGTTATATTTTCACTTAATTAAAAAGGTTAGAATTCAAAATCTTTATTTGCTTTATTTTGTAGCAGTTTTAATTCTTATACAAGGCGCTATCGGATGGTATATGGTGCAAAGTGGTTTAGTGAATAATGTTACTGTAAGTCATTATAGACTATCACTTCATCTCATTTTAGCTTTGATAATTATTTCTATTTTATTTTGGCAAATATTAAATTTAAAATATGAAAAAAATAAAAATTTTCTAAATTTTAAATTAACAAATATTCCATATTTAATCTTAATTTCATTAATTTTTATTCAAATAGTTTTAGGTGCTTTTGTATCAGGTTTAGATGCGGGTAAAATTTACCAGACTTGGCCATTGATGGGATTAAACTATTTTCCAAATGATCTGATTATTACAAATTTATTTAATTTATTAAATTTTGATAATCATTCTTTAGTTCAATTTTATCATCGTAACACTGCATATTTAGTAGCGTTATATATTTTAGTTTTAAATTATATGATTTTAAAAAAAAAAAAATTTAGAATATTTACACCTTCAATCCTCTTAATTGTTATTGTTATATTACAAGTTTTCTTAGGAATATTAACTTTAATTAGCAACTTAAATATTTATCTTGCATCTTCGCATCAAATATTAAGTGTAATTTTGATATTGAGCGCTCTAAATTTATATTATTCAATGATAAAATAAATTGACTTTATTTATTATTCTTTGTATCTATCGGCCATCATTATGACGCCATTTATTAAAAAGAAAGATGTTAAAAAAAATTGGTATATTATAAGCGCTGAGAATGCTGCAGTAGGAAGGTTAGCTGCGTTTATTTCGAAAGTCCTTAGAGGAAAAAATAAGCCGACTTTTAACCCTCATATTGATAATGGAGATTTTGTAGTAGTTACGAATATTGAAAAGATTAAGTTTTCTGGAAAAAAATTTAAAAATAAAAAATACTTTAGACATACTGGTTATCCAGGTGGGATAAAGCATCTCACACCTTTAAATTTGAAGGATAAAAACAAAACTGGCGAAATATTAAAATTAGCAGTAAAAAGAATGTTGCCAGGTGGTCCCCTAGCTAAAAAGCAACTAACAAAATTAAAAATTTATAATGGTGATAAACACCCACATGATGTTCAAAAACCGAAAATAATACAATTTGAGAAAATGAATAAAAGAAATATTATTAGATAATGGAAAACTCGAATATCGCTTCAGCCAAACAAAAAAAAATCAAACTTGATTTTAAAGAGAGCAAATATGCAACCGGAAGAAGAAAAAGATCGATAGCTAAAGTTTGGGTTAAAAAGGGTACAGGAAATATTCATGTTAACGGATTAAAAATGAGGGAATATTTTAAAAGACCAGTTCACCAAATCATAGTAACTAGACCTTTAGAAATATCTGAGGTCTCTAATAATTATGATGTAAAGTGTTCAGTAAAAGGGGGTGGATTATCAGGTCAGGCAGGAGCAATAATTTTAGGTATCTCAAAAGCTCTTGTTGAGCACAATCAAAATTTAAAGAAAAATTTAAAAAAAGACAAACTTACCACAAGAGATTCAAGAGTGGTTGAAAGAAAAAAATACGGGCATCGAAAAGCAAGAAGAAGCTTTCAGTTTTCTAAGAGATAATCATTTAAATTTAAATTTCGTAGAGGCAGTGATATAAATCATTGTAGTTTATATGAATAAAATAAAGATCGCTATAATTGGTGCAACAGGATTTACAGGCTTGGATTTAACCTACTATCTAGCAAAACATCCAAGAATTAAAATAGTAAAGCTTTGCGCTACCAAAAATTTAGGAAAGAAAATATTTTTTCTCGACAAAAGAATTAAGAAAAATCTTCCAAAAATAACATCAATCAAAAAAATAAATTGGAATGATTTAGATTTAGTTTTTTTATCACTTCCAAATGGCGAAGCTCAAAAAATTATCAAAAAAACTTTTAATAAACACAAGCATTTAAAATATATAGATTTATCTGCCGATTTCAGATTATTGAGTCCAAGTATTTATTTAAAAAATTATAAAAAAAAACATATAGCAAAAAAATTAATTAAATTTTCTCTTTATTCAATCAGTGAGTTTAATAAAAAAAAAATAAAAAACTTCAGAATTATTTCAAACCCAGGCTGTTATCCGACTTCAATTCAAATTCCGTTATTACCATTAATAAAAAGTAATTTGATTGATTTAAATAATATTACAATTGATTCAAAGTCGGGTTACTCTGGTGCTGGTAAAAGTTTTAAAAAAAAATTTAAGCATAGAAATCTACTCAGTTCAACTTATGCATATGGAATAGAAAATCACAGGCATACAAGTGAAATAGATCAAGAGATTAAAAAAATTACTAAAAAAAGAGTGGTGTATACTTTTAATCCACATTTAATACCAACTTTTAGAGGTATGTTATCCTCGATTTATTTGAATACCAGAAAAAAGATTAAACCAGAACAAATAAGATCTTTTTTAATTAAGTATTATAAAAATTCTAAATTCATTAAAATTACAAAATTAAATGAACAAATAGGTTCAGGCGATGTTTTAAATACGAATTTGTGTAAAATTTCAATTTGTAAAACAAGAATTAAGAATAAGTTCATTATTTTTTCAGCAATTGATAATTTGGTTAAAGGAGCAGCAGGTCAAGCTATACAAAATATGAATATAATGTTTGGTTTTAAAGAAAATATAGGGTTGAATGATTAAGTTTTTTCTCATTATTTTTTTTGTTTTACTTCAATCATGTTCAAAGCCAAAGACTGTTTTGATTTGTGGAGATCATGAATGTATTAATAAAAAAGAAGCAAAACTTTATTTCGAAGAGAATTTATCTCTTGAGGTAAAGATTATAGATCCTAAAAATAAAGATAACTTTGATCTAGTAGAATTAAATTTAAAAAAAAATACAAAAAGAAGGGAAGTTAAACTTCAAAAACGTATTAAAAGTAAATCAGAAATAAGAACTTTATCAAAATCTGAAATTTCAAATATAAAAAAAGAAATTAAAAAAAAAGAAAAAATAAATAAAATAACTAATAAGCAAGAAAAAAAAGAAATCGTAAAGCCACAAAATCAAGAAGGAAAAGATTTAAAAAAAAGTGTATTACTTCAAACTAATGAAAAAATTGATGTTTGTACAATTCTTAAAAAATGTAGTATTGATGAAATATCTAAGTATTTAATTAGAAAAGGAAATGATAAAGCTTTTCCAAATATATCTAGACAAAATTAATATAACTTATGAAAAAATTAAATATAGCTATTGTAGGCCTTGGTAATATAGGAAGTCATTTATTTAAATATTTAAAAAAAAATAAGAAAATTTTATCTAAAAAAAATAATTGTGTACCTAATATTATTTTTATTTCTGCAAAAAACAAAAATCGTAAAAGAGGTTTCAAAGTTAATAAGAAAATTTGGCTAAATAATTATTTAGATGCAACAAAGAACAAAAACGTTGATTTGA
>CEWK01055008.1_pt1 | contig 13270 bp, 12 predicted proteins | sample 531431 | NCBI WGS metagenome assembly CEWK01 (sample SAMEA2623059, study PRJEB7988) | marine metagenome | isolation source: saline water (ENVO:00002010), including
AACCTTTCTAGCAGGCCTGACCATTACTTCCCATAAATTTTGAGCGAGCTCTCTTAATAAAAAAACTTCTACTTTTGCATCTGTTCTATCTTTCGTTGCAAATAATCTAGCTGGGAAAACTTTTGTATTGTTTAATATCAATAAATCATTCTTCCTTAAGTGATCAACAATGTTACTAAATTTTTTATGCTCAATGGTTTTTTCTTCCCTATTGACAACCATTAATTTTGACTCATCTCTTTTCTTACCTGGGTACTGGGCAATATGTTTTTTTGGTAAGGGGTAATCAAAATCTCCAAGTTTAAATTTTTTCTTTTTTTCAATCATTAAATAAATCCTTTTGGTTATTATTATTTATCGGTTTATCAAGCAATTTATATGCAGACTCCTGAGCTACTCTACCCCTTGAAGTACGCTGCATAAAACCTTGTTTAATTAAAAATGGTTCATAGACATCTTCGATCGTGGCTGGATCTTCCCCAACCGCAACTCCAAGAGATTTTATCCCTACTGGACCACCGGAAAACTTATCAATTAGTATTTTTAAAATATTCCTATCCATTATATCAAGGCCAAATTTATCCACACCTAGTTTATTCAAAGCCATGTTTGCAACATCATATGTTATTCGTCCATCTGCTTTCACTTGAGCGTAATCTCTTGCTCTTCTGAGAATACGATTTGCTACTCTAGGTGTCCCCCGACTTCTTCTTGCGAGCTCCATAGCACCTTCATCATCTATGTCAACCTCCAAAATCTCAGCTGATCTACAAACTATGTGAAACAAATCTTCAGAGTCATAATAATCTACTCTTAAGACAATTCCAAATCTATCTCTTAATGGAGAAGTTAAATTCCCTAGCCGAGTAGTCGCCCCAACTAAAGTGAAAGGATCTAAGTCCAACTGGACACTCCGAGCACTAGGCCCTTTATCAATCATAATGTCAATCTTAAAGTCTTCCATAGCAGAGTATAAATATTCCTCAACAACACTATTAAGCCTATGAATCTCATCAATGAAAAATACATCTCTATGCTGAATATTTGTCAACATCCCTGCTAAGTCGCCGGCTCGATCAATTACTGGCCCTGATGCTTGTTTAATATTTACATTCAATTCTCTAGAGATGATGTTTGCCAAAGTAGTTTTACCTAAGCCAGGAGGACCGAATAATAGAACATGATCTAATGCCTCTTCTCTCCCGTTAGCTGCATCAATATACAATTTAAGATTATCTACAAGGTCTTTTTGGCCTATGAATTCATCAAATTTTAATGGCCTAAGAGATTTTTCTACAATTATATCTTCTTCAAATGGGCTAGGGTCAGTGATAAATATATCTGTCATGTAAAAGAAAATAAATATTGTTAAAGCGACTCTAAAATTAAGACTTCATGTGTCAGACACCAAGAACACTAATTTTATTTATTTTAAAATATCTTTAAGAAACTGGCCTGTATATGATTTCTTATTTTCAGCCAAGCTCTCAGGAGTCCCACAAGATATTATTTGCCCTCCTTCATCACCACCTTCAGGGCCTAGATCTATTACCCAGTCTGATGATTTAATTACATCCATATTATGCTCGATTATTATAACAGTATTTCCTCTATCAACAAGCTTCTGTAATACTTTGAGCAATATTCTTATATCTTCAAAATGTAACCCCGTTGTCGGCTCATCTAGGATGTATAAGGTTTTCCTTGTATTCATCTTTGAAAGTTCAGTAGATAATTTTACCCTTTGAGCTTCTCCACCTGATAGGGTTGTTGCCTGTTGCCCTAAATGAATGTAGCCAAGGCCTACATCTTTTAATGTTTTCAACTTTTTCGTAATTGCAGGTATGTTTTCAAAAAATGTGAGAGCCTCGTCAACGTCCATACTAAGAATGTCAGATATTGACTTACCTTTATATTTTATTTCTAATGTTTCTCTATTGTATCTCGCTCCATTACAAATTTCGCAAGTAACATAAACATCAGGTAAGAAATTCATTTCAATTTTAATTATTCCATCCCCTTCACAAGATTCACACCTGCCTCCTTTAACATTAAATGAAAAACGACCAGGTTTATATCCTTTAACTTTAGAATCAGGTAATTTGGCAAATAAATCTCGAACAAAGGTAAAAAGCCCTGTGTAAGTTGCTGGATTTGATCTAGGCGTCCTCCCAATAGGCTTTTGATCTATTTGTATGATTTTATCAATGAATTTCAACCCTTCAATTGATGAATATTCTAGAGGATATACTCTTGAACCGTTGATATGTTGAGTAATTATAGGGTACAACGTTTCATTAATTAAGGTACTTTTACCACTGCCTGAAACTCCTGAAATTGATATTAACTTTCCTAAAGGAAATTGAACATCTACATTTTTTAGATTGTTTCCTTTTGCACCAGATAATTTAATTGATGAAGATACTCCATTTCTTCTATTCTCGGGGATCTCTATTCTTTTTTCACCAGATAGATATTTCCCGGTAAGAGATTTCTCTGAATTGTAAATGTCTTTTGGTTTGCCAGCAAAAACAACCTCACCTCCAAGTTTACCAGCTCTTGGCCCAATATCAATGATAAAATCTGATGATTCCATTGTATCCTGGTCATGTTCAACAACAAGTATGGAGTTACCTATATCACGTAAAGTCTTTAATGTCGAAAGAAGCCTCGCATTGTCCCTTGAGTGTAACCCAATTGAAGGTTCATCAAGGATATACAAAACTCCCATCAGTTGTGAACCAATTTGAGTAGCAAGTCTAATCCTTTGCGATTCCCCTCCAGATAAAGTTGCAGCAGATCTACTTAATGTAAGGTACCCAAGTCCTACATTGTTAAGAAATGATAAGCGTTGATTAATTTCTTTTAGAATTTGATTTGATATTTGCTTATCTTTTTCTGAAAGTTGAATCTCTTCGAAAAATTCTTGTAAGTTTTTTACAGACATCGCTGAAATGTCGCCTAAATTTTTACCGTCCAAAAGCACAGCTAAACTTTCTTTTTTTAATCTAGTCCCATTACATGCCAAGCAGTCTCTCATGCTCATAAATTGCTCTATCCACTCTCTCACACCATTAGACTTTGTTTGTTTATATCTTCTCATCAAATTCGGAATTGCACCTTCCCAACCTCCACTGTAGGTTCCAGACCACCTGTCGGAGCTATATTGCATTTGATATTCAGTGTTACCAGAACCATAAAGAAGTTCATAGCGAGTATCTTTATCTAATTTTATCCATGGTGTGGAAAAATTAAAATTTAGATGCTTAGCTAAACTTTTTAAAATGCTACCATACCAATTCCCCCTAGGTTGCTCCCCTAAAGAAGCAATTGCTCCTTGCACTAAAGATTTGTTTTTATCAGGAACAACTAGGTCAGGATTCACTTCCATGTGAGTCCCTATGCCTTCACACTTTTTACAAGCACCAAAAGGAGAGTTGAATGAAAACATTCTCGGGGTTAATTCTTCAAGACTAACATTACATTTAGGGCAGGCAAAATTTTCACTAAATATATGATCCTCTCCATTTAGCTCATGGACAATTATCAATCCATCTCCTAATTTCATTGACAATTCTACTGATTCAGTAATCCTTTCCTTCATTGAAGGCTCAACAACCAACCTATCAACAAGAATTTCGATAGTGTGTTTTTTATTTTTATCTAACTCAATTTTATCATCAATCTTATAAACTTCACCATCTATCCTAACACGTAAGAAGCCTTGTTTTTGAATTTGATTAATGACACTTTTATGTTGTCCTTTTTTGCTTCTAACAACTGGAGCTAGGATGAAAATCTTAGTTTTATTTTTAATTTTAAAAATAGAATCAACAACCTGTTGAACAGATTGCTTTTTTATTGGGTCGCCACATTTCCAGCATGTTGGCTGTCCAACATGAGCAAATAATAGTCTCAAATAATCATGAATTTCAGTTACAGTTCCGACTGTGCTTCGTGGATTTCGGGCACTTGCTTTCTGTTCAATACTTATGGCAGGTGACAATCCCTCAATGGTGTCCATATCTGGCTTTTCCATCAATCCAAGAAATTGCCTTGCATATGTCGATAAGGATTCAACATATCTACGCTGACCTTCTGCATAAATTGTATCGAACGCTAAAGAGGACTTACCAGAGCCTGATAATCCAGTTATCACTACTAACTTATCTCTAGGAATGGTAACGTTTATATTTTTTAAATTGTGTTGCCTAGCGCCTTTAACGACTATTTCGGTAAGTGATTTTGTATTACCGTATGTTTTTTTAATTTTAGCCATCCTTTATATTACGTCCAATAAGAACCCAGCGCCAAAACTCTTAAGTAATCTTTTTTAAAAATAACGTCATGAACTCTTTAAAAAACCATTTTTTAATATCTGTACCACACTTAAAAGATCCTTTTTTTGAACAATCTGTAGTCTATTTGTGCGAGCACGATAAAAAAGGCGCAATGGGTCTTATAATTAATAAGGCGATAAAAAAAAATAACATTACTTTAAATGATTCAAACTCAGATATTGAGTTAAATAAGTATCTTGAAAAAAATTATCTTCACATAGGTGGCCCAGTGCTAACAGATAGGGTTCTTTTTTTGCATACAAATAATGATATAAGCAAATCAGTGCCTGTCAGTGATAAAGTATCAATTTCAGGAAATATTGAGCTATTATCCTCAATTCAAAAATCAAAAGATGTTAAGAGCAAACTGTTCTTAGGACATGCAGGTTGGGATAGTGGCCAGCTTGAAAGGGAAATAGAAAATGGAGATTGGCTAATTCAAAAATCAAGCACTTCTATAATTTTTGAGCAAGAAATTGATAACATTTGGATTATGGCAACTAACTCCCTAGGTATCGAAATTGGTGATATTAGTAATACTTCGGGCTATAGTTAACGCAACAATATGTATAAATACGCCCCACATCTTGCGGTAATATTTGCAGCCTTACTTTGGAGCGTTGATGCCTTACTAAGGCAATCACTCTACGCACTCCCAGCGCTTCTAATAGTAACTATTGAGCATGGAGTAGGTACCTTAATTTTCATTCCTTTTCTAAAAAAATATTGGAATGATATAAAAGGACTTCTACAGTCTGGATGGATATCAATATTATGGATATCTCTTTTTGGAGGGATGGGTGGCACATATTTTTATACAAGAGCATTGAGCTACGTAGGATATATTGATCTATCTATTGTGGTCTTGCTTCAAAAACTACAACCTGTTTTTGCTATGTCGTTAGCAGCCATTATCCTTAAGGAAAAATTATCCAAAAAGTATATACTATTAGCTTTTTTAGCAATCATTGGTGGTTATTTAGTTACATTTGGTAAAAATTCGGTGCCTAATTGGGATGATAATACTTTAATAGCTGCACTACTTGCATTATTGGCGGCTTTTTGTTGGGGTAGTTCTACTGCTATAGCTAAAAAAGCTTTAGTCAGCTTACACTACAGTGCAGTCACGGGGTTGCGATTAGCCGTTACAACACTAATCAGTCTAATAATTATTATTATTTTTAATTTTGAAATTTTAAATGTTGATATATCATTAAACCAATGGAGTATGATAATCATCATTGTTCTTTCTAGCGGAACATTCGCTCTTTTTATATACTACTACGGCTTAAATAAACTACCTGCGTCTCATACTACTCTGTTTGAATTATTTTGGCCTTTGTCTGCTGTGATCATTGATTGGATAAGAAATGGTGAACCACTTGAATTCATGCAACTGCTTGGAGCTACTTTTCTACTGTTATCAACTACTCTACTTGCAAAAGAGAATTCAAATGAATGATCTTAAAATCACCCATCATTATCAAAATCAAAAATTTAATAACATTCATGAATTTTTTTGGGGATTTGGAAGCTCATTTCATACTGTTTATGCTGTTGTCCCTCTTTTTTTGAAAGAGCTAGGAGCCCCAGAAGTAATTGCGACATCTTCAGCAGGAATATTTTCTATCATAATTGCACTGCCAATGTTAATCATAGCAGCTTTGACTAGAAACAGTTCTAATACAAAGAGACTCGTCATCAGCGTTCACTGCATAATTTTATTTGTGGCTTTTATAATGGGGTATGTTTTTACATTTTCTAATATAGTTAAAAACCCAAATGCTTGGAAAATTTACTTTACACTTTTTATCGCTTATGCTCTAGCGATTGGCATAATCGTTCCTATTTGGGCTGACTTTTTAGAAAAAACTACAAATAAATCTTTAAGGGGAAAGTTTTTTGGTGTTGGATTTGCTTTTAATAGTATCGGCGCTCTCATAGGTGGAATTGCTTTAAAAAACATATTAGAAAAAAATATTCAATTCCCTAGAAATTTTGGTATTGGTTTTATCATTTTATTTTTCAGTTTGGCAATAGGCACCTTTGTTTTTTATTTTTACAAAGAAAAAGGAAATGAGATCAAAAAAAAGTCCCTAGCAGCATTTAAAAAAGAAATAAAAGAGGTCATATTGAAAAGAGCAAATTTTCACAGATATCTTTTTTCTAGAATATTTTACTGCGCAACTCTTCCTGCAATGGGTCTATACGCAGTATATTGCCAAAATAAATTCAACTTTAATATCAGCGAGGTGGGATTATTTACAATACTAAATGTCATTTCTATGGGAGTCTTTAGCTATGCGTCAGGGCACTTAGGAGATAAATATGGTCATAAAACAAGTATGCTATTAGCTTATTTATTTCATTTTTTAGCAGTTGTTTCAGCACTATTCTCAAAAAACATGTTTATCGTATATTGTATATTTATTTTCATCGGTGCTGGCCAAGGTGCATTTATGCCATCTGCAATGAATTTAATTTACGATTTTGCTAAGGATAAAGATAAAAAAACATATATGGCTCTTATAGATTCATTTTTAGCACCATTTGCTATTTTATTTTTGTTTGGAATTGGATTTTTAATAAACCAAGGACAATTCATTCTTTCATTCTATATAATAGGCGCCTCTTTACTTATTTCTATAGTATTGCTATTATTTTTTGTTAAGGACCCCGGTTATAATAAATTACACATTTAATTGATTTTCTTCTTGATTTTAGAATGCATGAACTTCAATATTAAGAGCTCATAATTATGAATTTATATAAACAATATCTTAAACAAGGTTTAATAGCACTAGCATTATTTTCGATATATGCTTGCGAAAAAGATCCAGAACAACACCTTGAACTTGGTAACTGGTACCTTCAAAAAGGACTTATTGACGATGCCATTACAGAATATCGTGAAGTAAGTAGATTACTACCTCCAGATCATAGCAAATTAGACAGAGAACAATTTAAGATTTTAGGGACAGCTCACTTTAAATTGGCACTATCTTATACAAAAAAAGGATGGTGGGAATACGCACTTAGAGAAGCAGAAAATAGTTTTGATTTATCTCCTTCTCCAGATACTCATGAGCTAGTAGAGTTAATAAAAGAAAAAATAGAACTTCAAAATAAGAAGAGTTCTTCTTAAAATTTTTATTTAAAACGAGCCCGATCTGTGCTCACCTCCATCACAGTATATAATTGAGCAATTTATAAAATCAGCTTCTGGTTCCATCAATAGCTTAACAGCATTAGCTACATCATTAGGTGTAGTCGTGCGACGCATAGGGTTTCTTTTCTTTGTATTTTCAACCCATGTCTCCCATCTATCTGTTATTTTTGTTAATGCACGAGTAGGTGTTATACCTGCCTGAATAGAGTTAGCTGTGATTCCAAATTCACCTAACTCCCATCCAATCTGCCTTATTATTGCTTCCATAGCAACTTTAGCAACACTTACAGGGCCATACCCTTCCATCGCAAGATAATTCCCTTCGCTGGTTAATCCTATAATTCTAGAGCCATTAGAAAGTAGTTTTTGGTTAAATAGTTTTTGCGTCCAGTAAAGTAACGAGTTACCCATAACATGTACTGTCATATCCATTTGACGTTGAGTAACCGGTCTGTCTCCAAAGAAATTTGTTGTCGTACCAAAAGCAATAGAATGCAATAATAATTTTAAGTGACCATCTCCAACTATCTCTTTTATTTCTGGAATAAATTTTTCCATAGTTTCTTCAGATGCAGCATTTGTATTCCAATAATGGCACATACCCCCATTTAATTCACTTACCTTGGAAATTGTTTTTTCTGCTTCTTTTTTTGTCTCACCGCGATCAAAATGAAAACCAAGTATTCCGTAACCTTTTTCAGCTAAACTAATTGCTGTTGCTCCACCATGACCTGTTGATGCGCCTAATATCAAAGCCCATTTAGACATTTTTCCTCCAAATTTTTATCATATAAATTACCAAAATATCAATTACTAAATAGATTCAAATGCTTAATTCACAAATAAGTAATAATTTAGTCAACTAAATGAAGTCGTAATAAAAGGAAAATAACCATATGAGTCAGAAAAATTCATTTAATAAACAAGAACTATTATCCATGGCAAATGGAGATATGTTTGGTCAAGATAATGCCAAACTTCCTCTCGAGCCCATGTTGATGATTGACAGAATTTTAGATATAAGTAATGAAGGTGGAGCATATGATAAAGGCTCAATCCTAGCTGAAATGGATATCACAGAGGAATTATGGTTTTTTCATTGTCACTTCAAAGGGGATCCAGTAATGCCTGGCTGTTTAGGCCTTGATGGAATGTGGCAATTAGTAGGATTCTTCCTCACCTGGAGTGGAGCAATTGGCAAAGGAAGAGCATTAGGTGTTGGTGATGTAAAATTCCGTGGCCAAGTAAGGCCATACCATAAAAAAATAATTTATAATGTTAGCATTAAAAAATTAGTTACAAGATCTAAGTCAATGATATGGGCTGATGCTGAAATGCAAGCTGATGATAAAAAAATCTATACAGCAAAAAATCTTCAAGTTGGAATCTTTGATAATTTAGTTTACGACTTCGGCAAAGATCCATCGCTAGATTCTTTTTAAATGTCATTACAATGTGGTATAGTAGGACTTCCTAATGTTGGCAAGTCAACTCTGTTTAATGCATTAACAAAATCAAATGCTCCAGCTGAAAACTTCCCTTTTTGTACAATAGACCCTCATGTAGGCATCGTAAATCTTCCTGATGAAAGATTAGAAAAACTTAAAGACATATATAATCCTGAGAAAGTAATCCCAGCAACAGTTGAGTTCATAGATATTGCAGGATTAGTTCAAGGAGCAAATAAAGGTGAAGGATTAGGAAACAAATTCTTAAGCCAGATAAGAGAAACATCTGCAATCATTCACGTTGTAAGATGTTTTGATGATTCAGGTATTGTACATGTTAATGGGTCTGTTGATCCTGTAAGAGATGCTGAGATAATTGAAACAGAATTATTACTTTCAGATTTAGATTCGCTCGAAAGAAAATTTGATAAGACAAAACGTTTAGCAAAGAATGGAGATAAAAAATTAAAATTTGAAGCAGAGCTTCTTGAAAAACTAGTTAATCACTGCGGTGAGGGATTTTGGGCAAATAGCCTAGAGTATAACGCTGAAGAGGTTGAAGTATTGAAGACATTTCATCTTTTAACAAATAAGCCAATTCTGTACGTAGCGAACATTAGTGAAGAAGACATTGCTAATGATAATACCAATAAAAATCTAGAAGCATTAATTAATTATGCATCTTCAAAAAATAGTAGCGTTGTAAAAGTTTGTGCCTCTATAGAACAAGAAATATCAACACTGTCTAGAGAAGAAGAAAAACTTTTTCTGGCAGAATATAATTTAAATGAATCAGGATTGAATAAAATTGTAAAAACTAGCTTCGACCTGTTAGGCCTTCAGACCTATTTTACAGGTGGACCATCAGAAGTAAGAGCCTGGACAATACGGAAAGGCTATACTGCTAAACAATCAGCTGGCGTAATCCATAGTGATTTTGAAAGAGGATTTATCAAAGCCGAAGTCTTCAGTTATGACGATCTAATAGTACATAGATCAGAAGCTGCACTATCAAATTTGGGGTTATCAAGAACAGAAGGTAAAGACTACATTGTAAAAGATGGCGATTGCATCTTTTTCAAATTCAATGTATAAAAAACTTATGTTTTAAACTACTCCTCGTAGTCGTCTTCGTAGTCGTCTTCATAATCATCTTCATAATCATCTTCATCATAATAATACTCAGGCGGGTAAGCATACACGTAGGGATTATTATATTGATGAGTAGCTGCTTCTGGGACAAGCTCCTTAGCTTTAGCTGTGGTATCTTCCTTATCTTGAGAGTTCGCTTCTTGCTTTACAACAATAACTTTAGGGTCAGAAGAACTAGAATTTTGACCTTCGTTTTTTAAAGCATCCTCAACCAATTTTTTTTCTTGAGCATTCAAATCATATGATGGATTAGTTTGTTGAATGATAGGCTGCCCCCTAAAAAGCATACCGGTAAGAACAGAAAAAAATAAAATAACTAAAGCAAAAAGTGAACCTTCAGATACGAATTCTACCCCTCCCCACATATTTTGAGAGACACCAAAACCCATGAAGATTCCCACTGACAACAGGACACCAAAAAAGATGATCAGATTTCCAAGGTTGGATGGAGGAGAAGACTCCATTACAACCATATACAAGAACCACACAAGAATGCCTGCTATAGCAATGACAATACTAATTAAAAATTCACCGAGAAATAAAGCTGTAAAAAAACCTATAATAGCTCCAAAAGGTATAATATACCCAATCCCGGACTTAACATCGTTATTCATAACGAAACTCCGATTTTACCTACGAATTACATCTAAAATTGATTTATTTAAACACTAAATGCAAGTTTTTTTACTCAATAATTTCTGTGGAGATTTCACTAATTAATCAACAACTTTATATATATTAAAATCTAAAAAATATTAAATCTTATGAAATCGCAAAAGATAAGCATTGGAGTAATAGGTGTAGGCCACCTTGGACAACATCATGTTAAACATTACAGTAATATGGATCATATACACCTATTAGGTGTATATGATACTGATTCGTTTAGAGGTAAAAAAATAGCGAATACTTATAATACTAAATATTTTACTGAAGCAAATGAATTGATGCAAAAATGCGATGCAATATCAATAGTAACTCCAACCGAGTCTCATTACGATGTAGCAAATTCAGCAATATCTAATTTTAATTGCAATGTTTTCATTGAAAAACCTATTACTGAAACAATCATGCAGGCTGATAGATTAATTGAAGAAGCAAAAAAGAAAAAATTAATAATCCAAGTTGGACATATTGAAAGATTAAATCCTGCACTAAAAGTACTAGGTAAATATGATCTGAATCCAAGATTTATAGATATTCAAAGACTTGCACCATACACTGTAAGAGGAACTGATGTCCCAGTAGTTCTTGATCTAATGATTCATGACATTGATATATTATTATCACTAGTAAAATCAAGGGTAAAAAGTATTCATGCAAGTGGGGTTTCAATCTTAACTAATTCTGTAGATATTGCTCATGCAAGAATACGATTTGAGAATGGAACTGTATCAAGTATTACTTCTAGTAGGGTTGCAAAAGATAAAGTTAGAAAAATTAAAATCTTTCAAGAAAATTTGTATTCAACAATAGACTTATTATTATCTCAAACAGAAATATATAACATAACAAAAGATAAACACCTAATTGAAAATGCATTGCATATTGAACCATTCCATGAAGAAAATGATAATAAATATATCATTTACGAAAAACCAGAAATTGACGAATATGATCCTTTACGTGCAGAGCTTGATAACTTTGTAAACTCGATACTAAAGAAAGAAAAACCCATTGTCGATGGTATTGCAGCACGTAATGCTTTAGATGTAGTAATTAAAATTAATGAAATGATCCTTGAAGATTTAAATTAATGGACATCAGAAACATATTTTTCAAATTTAGAAGCTATACACCAATCCCAGCAGCCTTAGCAATCATTCATAACAGTCAACCAATACTCCCTTTTAACATATTAGGAATTTTACTGATAGTCATTGGAGAAATGATTAGAATAAATGCTGTCCGCTATGCTGGTGGAGCCACTAGAACTAGAAGTGTAGGCGCCCCTTTTTTATGCACCTCAGGGCCTTATTCTTACACAAGAAACCCCCTTTACTGCGGAAATATAATAATTTATGCTGGTGTAGCATTTCTTGGGGGAGGAAAATGGATGTGGCACTTTGTTGCAATAATCATAATCTTTTTCATAGCTCAATATTATTTAATCATATCTTTAGAGGAAGAAACTCTCAAATTAAAATTTGAAAAGGAATATGAATCATACATTGAAAATGTTCCCAAACTTTTACCAAAGCCTATACCCTGGAATAGCACCAATAAAATTGAACCTCAAAACTTATATAAAACATTAAAAACAGAAAAACGTACTCTACAAAACATATTGTTAATTTTTATTTTAATATCATTTAAAACTCAGATTATTTCTCTATTTAACTTTTTATGAGTGACAAAATCAGTACTTTCTTCATTTCTGTCGGCGAGCCTTCTGGGGATATTCATGCAGCAAAATTAGTATTATCATTAAAAAAAATTTCTCCAAATATAAAATTCATTGGAAATGGTGGAGACAAAATGATAGAGGCGGGCGTAGATGTAAAAAACCATATCGACAAAATGTCAATAATGGGCTTTGTAGAAGTATTAAAAAGCTACAATAGACTATCCAAAATTTTAAATAATACAGTTTCTGAAATTAAAATTTCAAGACCTGATAAAATATTACTTGTTGATTATCCAGGATTTAATTTGCGTTTAGTAAAAAAGATAAAAAATCTAAACATACCTATTACATATTTCATTTTGCCTCAAACATGGGCCTGGAAAGAAAATAGAATCTTATTTATGAAAGAAACCATTTCAGATTTTATATCTATTTTCCCATTTGAAACTAATTGGTATAACTCAAAAGGATTGAAAACATACTATCCAGGGCATCCATTTTTAGATGATGAATATAAACGGGATGAGAATAATCTTTTTCTTGAAAAGCACAATTTAAAAAATGATGATTCGTTATTAGTTCTACTACCAGGTAGTAGGCAGCAAGAAATAAATAATCATTGGCCTATTTTTTTAGAAACCGTCTTTTTATTGAAAGATAAATTACCCTCGCTAAGATTTTGTCTTGTCAAATCTAATAATGTAATTATAAAAAATATTCCAGATTTTATAATAATTGAATCTTCTACTAACAATGTACTTAAGCATGGGACTGCGGCAATTAGCAGTTCTGGTACTGTAAATCTTGAATGTGC
>CEWK01268345.1_pt1 | contig 13267 bp, 8 predicted proteins | sample 531431 | NCBI WGS metagenome assembly CEWK01 (sample SAMEA2623059, study PRJEB7988) | marine metagenome | isolation source: saline water (ENVO:00002010), including
GATTCACACCAAATATACAATAAATAAGTTAGAGTATACTTATCAATATATAACTTTGCCATATTGTTGGTGTAATTTTCCAAACCATCAACTTGAGGAAACATTTCGATACTTCTGTTATTTACCTTCGGTGTACTTTTTACTTCAACAGGTTCTTTTGACCCTTTTGACCCTTTCACAAACTGCAATCTACCACCACCAGAGTTTGTATCTACTGGTTTCTTTTCAGTAGTAACTTTCTTGTTCTCAAAGTTCCAACTTGAAATAGATTTATATCGAGAATCAGTTTGTTTAGCTATAAGATCAATTTTCATCTTCTCTCCACTTTTTATTGTTGAACCTTCCGAAAAACTATTTAACCAAGATTTTATATCTTCGTCTAATGTTTTATTGGATTGTTCAAGTTTCAATAGCATCTCACCATCTCTACCATTCAAGAATGTTTTAAATTTTTCAAATGCTTGATTCTGTTTTGGTTTACCATCCAGAAGAAGTTTGATTGACATTTTAACTCCTTGAGACAAATCTTTTACATTATTTTTCTTATCCAAGAATTTTTTTATATCGGTACACGACTTATCATATGGGAAATCAGATAGACCTGTACCAATATTTTTGGCGATGAGGGCTTTAAGTTTTGCTTCAGAAATCATATTTTTTATTTCATGCATTGGCGTAGATGAAATAGTTTCTGAATCATTAGAACTATTCGACAATTGCTCGTTATAATCATAAATCGATTGAATTAACTTGTTGCTACCCGAGCTTTGTCTATTTCTTTCTTTAGATGATTCCGCCATTGCAATAAAGTCATCAGCATTCCAGTCATTATGTCCAGATTTGGTGACATTTTCACATGAAAAATCAGTTGGTTCGTCTTTCATATGAATCGATTTAGATCGTTCTTCATCACGAATTCTTGTTGACTTTTCATTTCGTTTTTGATTAATTTTTCGTAAGTCATTCTCCGAATAAAAAGTGCCCTTTTCATCTATAAAGCCAACTGGAATATATTTGTTGGATCTATCGTCATATACTTTATATCCTCTAAGTCCAACATATGAAGTAAGGTTGGAATCCCTTTTTAAACTTACTTCTTGACCTGGAATCTCAATTGATTCCATCTCATCGTCTGTTTCATATTCTGAATCAGACGATGTATCGCTTTGATTACTATTAATGGATTCCGCTTCATCAAAGACTTGTGGGAGGTTCTGTTGGTTCATACTACCATACATAGAATCCTCCGTGGAACCTGAGGTTCCACTAATAACGGAGCGCGAGTCTCCGTATTGGTTATCAATAACCTGTTCATCATTCATATAAATATTCTTCATTTCGTTCATTATGACGGGTAAAATTCAATAATGTATAATATACAAAAAATTTTCAATTTTTTTGTATACCATTTAGCCTTTAATATCTATATATAGCTATGATTATTGTTGCCTATATATTGATATTTTTCTAATAAATATCTATAGTCTTCTGGTAAATTTACACCTCTTTCATAATCTTTTACTAATGTGGACTTAATACTAAATCCTTGTTCAATAATTTTAAGCCATTCAATGTCTTCTTCTAATTGTAATGGCGTGTTTTCTTTACAATAGTAATTTAATAAATACTCTTTATTAAACACAAATATTCCTATATGACCATAATAATTAGTTTTATCTAAATCTGGTATTCCATTTTTATTAGAAGGTATACAGTTTCTACTACAATAGATTATATTTTTTTTGTTATTTAAAATTAACTTACCGATAGATCTATTGTCTAAGTCTGTTGGGTCGTTTATTTTATAATGCAAAGTTGAACATACAACATTTGAATTTAAATTAGATATTGTAATATCTATATGGTTAGGACTTATAAAAGGTTCGTCTCCTTGTACGTTGACAATCGTGTTAACATCATCAAATAAATTTTTATTATTTTTTATTGCTATGCATATTCTTTCAGTGCCATTTAAACATTCATCCTTCACCATTATTACATTTCCACCAATAGATTCTATGTTTTGTTTTATTCTTTCATCGTCAGTAACTACATATGTTTTGTCAATGTAAACAGACTTAGTAGTTCTTTCGTAAACCATTTGAATCATTGTTTTGTTTCCAAATTTTAATAATGGTTTTCCAGGTAATCTAGATGATTCATATCTTGCTGGGATTAGGGCAATTATCATTATAATGGTTCGTCATATCTTTTTAAAAAAAGATTAACTATTTTAATGGAAAAAATTAATCTTCTTATTACAGGAGGTTGTGGTTTTATTGCATCGAATTTTATAAATTATTTATTATCAAAAAGTAGTAAATACAATATTATAAACATTGATTCAATGTATTATTGTTCAGACGAAAATAACATAATCGATAAATTTCGTAAGTCAAGTTCTTATAAATTGATTAAGGGTAATATATGTTCAAGTGATTTAGTAAGATTTATTTTAGAAGATAATAAGATTTCCTATGTCTTACATTTTGCCGCTCAATCGCATGTTCAAAATTCATTCGAGTCTTCACTTGATTTTACAAAAGATAATATTTTAGGAACCCACATTTTATTAGAATGCTGTCGTAAATACGGTAAGATAAAAAAATTTATTCATGTATCTACTGATGAAGTTTATGGTGAATCAATGAATACAGTTGAGGAGCAACACAAAACAGAACATTCAATTTTATGTCCAACTAATCCATATGCAGCAACAAAAGCAGGTGCTGAATTGATAGCTCAGTCTTATAATCATTCTTATGGAATGCCAATTATAATTTCAAGAGGAAATAATGTTTATGGACTTAATCAATATCCAGAAAAATTAATTCCTAAATTTATTAAACAATTGAAAAACAATGAAAAGGTAACAATTCAAGGCGATGGTTCAAGTGTTCGTGCATTTTTACATGTACAAGATACAGTATCAGCATTCGAAACAATTTTAGAAAAAGGAGTTATTGGGGAAATATACAATATAGGTTGTGATGATAAGATGGAATATAGTGTAAAAGAAGTTGCACAGATATTAATCAATTTAATCAAGTCACCAGAATGTGAAAAAAATCTTGATGATTATATTTCATATGTTGAAGATAGACCTTTTAATGATCAAAGATATTACATTAGTAACAAAAAATTAAAAGATTTAGGTTGGTCAATAAAAATTAATTTTATCGATGGATTAAAACATATGATAGATTTTCCTGATGATAGAGAATATAAAAATTTAATTCAATAAAAATTTTATTTAGAGACTTTAAATTGTTAATATTTATATGGGATATTTAACAATTGATAGGTTGGAGCATATTTTAAATCATTATGATTTTAAGTCTAATGTTTTTCTGGAGACAGGTACATATAATGGAAGAAGTATTATACCAATTGCAAAAAAATTTAAATTTAATTGTCATACAATTGAAATTTTGGAAGAACTTAGTATTAGTACTAAGAAAAAAGCAAAAAACCAAAATGTAAATAATATAACTTTTTATGTAGGTGATTCAATTAAATTATTGGAAAGTATAATTTCAAAAATAGAGGATGAAAATTTAATAATCTTTCTCGATGCACATAGTTCAAATTATGAATCTAATAATATTGATACAATTCATGAAGATACAAAATATAGAAATAAAAATAATATAAAACCTGATAAAAATTATGTTTATTCATGTGATATTCGTAAAACAAATATTTTAGATCATGAAGTTCCGCTATTAGAAGAATTAAAAATTATCTCTAAGTTTGACAAGAATATTTTGTTGATAATTGATGATTATGATTTATTTGGACTAAATACTGATGTTGCCGATTGGACATCAATAAATGAAAGTTCGTGTTTAGAAATTTTTAATAACAAAAATATGGATTTTAAAGTATATGAAAATCCATCACAACTAATTCTAAATATCAAAAAATAGACCATAGTTTAATCATCAGATTAATTTTAATCTTTATAAAGAATTATTTTTTTACTATATTAATGAAAGTAAGTTTTATTGGATTAGGTAAACTTGGTTTACCTGTAGCTGTAGCAATTGATGCTAAAGGCCATAATGTTCTTGGATATGATATTAATCCAAATATTAACTCTAATAAAACACCTTTACAATGTCTTAACACTGAAGAAAAAAATGAGAATCTTGATGGTCCTATAACTTCAATGCTTATAAACTCTGGTGTTAAATTTTCTGATTCGTTGGAAGAATGTATAAAATTTGGTGATATAGTTTTTGTAGCTATCCAAACTCCCCACGACTCAAAATTTGGCGGACAAATTCCATTAACTGAAGAAAGAGAAGATTTTAATTATACTTATCTGGTAAATTGTGTAAAAGAAATAGGAAATGTTTTAGATAAACTAAAAATGAAAAAAATAGTTTCTATTATATCTACTGTATTACCAGGAACATTGAGAAGCTTTATATTACCGATAATCTCAGATAATATTAGTTTATGTTACAATCCATATTTTATTGCAATGGGTACTGTAGTTAATGATTTTTATAATCCTGAATTTATTTTACTTGGAAGAGTTGATGATGAAGCAGAACGAGAATTAAAACAATTTTACAGTACCATTACTAATGCTCCTGTATTTTCGACTTCTTTAGAAAATGCAGAACTAATCAAAGTTTCTTATAATACATTCATTACAACAAAAGTTGTTCTTATAAATAATCTAATGGAAATGTGTCATCATTTACCAAATACCAATATTGATGAAGTATCTTCTGCATTAAAATTAGCTACAAAAAGATTATGTTCAACATCTTACTTAAATGGTGGTATGGGTGATGGTGGAGGATGTCATCCAAGAGATAATATTGCTATGTCATGGCTAAGCGATAGACTTGGGATAAAAAATAATTATTATAATTTTATAATGGAAAAAAGAGAGGATCAAAGTCAGTTTCTAGCTAATATTGTAAAAGATAAAAAACAAGAACTAAATTTACCTGTATGTATACTTGGGATAGCTTTTAAACCAGAAACAAATCTTAAAGATGGAAGTACAGCTCTTTTACTCATTGAACAATTAAAAGAGATGAATATTGAAGTTGAATCATTTGATCCATATATTAATGATGAAGAATTTATTCCAAAAGAAAAAATATATTTTTTAGGTTGTGCTCATAAGATTTTTAATACTTATAATTTTATAAAAGGTAGTCATGTTATAGATCCTCATCGTTACTTAAGAAACATAGAAGGTGTAACTTATACCAGAATTGGTATAGGTCCTCTTGCTAATGAATCAGTTTAATTTAACGTTAATTTCTTTATTATGTTGTTCAATCAATTTATTAATTAAAATTGATTGATCTTTAAATTTTTCACAATAAATTTTGTTATTTAGATCTAACCTTACTGTCGTTGGTTTTCTTTTTTCAGAATATTTAATATTTTCATTTGTAATTCCATCATCTCTATTAAATCGTCTAACCCATTTTTTTACTGATGGTGTTCTTAATAGCATGCATTTATATCCTTTTAGTAATACTTTAGTTGTTAAGTCTGCATCCGCACCACCATCGGCTTCTCCTATTTGTGAATATTCATCAGACCAAGCTCCAATTTCAAAATATAAATTTTTTCTAATAATTAAAGGTCCAGTTGCTAACCAAGAAACATATACTTTATCGTAATTATCTTTTAGCACCTTAATATTTGATTGACCATAATTAATACCACCTTTTAGTAAACCAATAATTCCAAGTTTTGGATCTTTTTCAAATTCTTTTATACAATCAATATACCACTTGTTATCAGTTGGAGCCAGGTCATCATCTTGAGTAAAAATAATAAAATCTGAAGCATTTGATATTTGTGCTCCGTGATGATATCCTCTTCTTTCAGCTAAGTCTCTACTAATTACCATTCTATCGTTTCTATGATGTAAATGTTTCATAATTTCTTCAGTATTTTCTCCGTATTTATCATTTATAACAATTATTTCAACTTCATCTGTTAAACATCTAATATTATCTATAGTTGTTAACATAGTATTTAGTGATGTAAAATAATTAATTATAAGACTAGTCTTTGGGTTATAATTGTAATTATATTCTATTTTTTTGCTCATCGGATATTTATTTTTAGGTTCCATTAGTATTATATTAGACTATTGTTTAATTGATTTAATTTTCTAGATTAAATTAATAGATGTATAATATTGTTAATAAATTAACAGAATTATATGTTGATGAAATAGATACATTTAAAAAATCATTTTTTGAATTAAATTTAATTGACGATTGTACCACCTCTATGGCTGATTGTCTTTTTCTTTACTTATTGATAAGACATCATAAACCTAAACATATTCTTGAAATTGGTACTTGGGTAGGTTCAACATTATTTGCTATAGTAAGTGCTTGTGAAAAAAATAAATTACCATACAAAATACATACTATTGATATACAAGATAACTTAAAACTAAAAAATAAGTATCTTCATTCAGTTGTTGTTCACAAAGGATGGAGTTTTAATATTTTACAGAATTTAAAATGTAATTTTGATTTTATATTTGCAGATGGATCTCTAGATATTAAAACTGCAGATTTACTATCAACAAGAATAAATAAAAATACTTTATTTGCTACACATGATTTTGTTCCTCCATCTGATAAAGGAATAGAAGCTTGTCATAATATGATTAAATACACAGATTTTAAATATCAAAATTTAGTGATGCCTTCTTACAAATGTAATTGGATTTATAAGTCAAAAAGTTATACTAATATGCATGATAAATTTTCTCCTAATTATGTTTCTTCTAATAGCTTTGAATTAGATGATTATCATAATTCTAGAGGAGTTAATAATTGTATAGCTATCATTTGTCCTAAATTATTTTTAACAAGTTTAAAATTGGATGTAAGTAATTATATTTCTGCAATTGATTTTATTAAACCTGAATCTAAATCTATAATATTTTACAATGGCAGTTTTCTTAAAACTGTAAATAGTTTATATATTTTGCATAATAAATTAATTTATGTAAATGAGTTTATCAATGGTATTCCTAAAATAAAGAAAGTATATTTTTGCAGAAATTTATTTCTTAAGTAATTGTATATAATGACTTTCTATAAGCAAAAATATTTAAAATATAAATCGAAAGTACAAAAATTAACAAATCAATTTGGTGGTGAAAGTAAAGATTGTGATTCAATAATTTTTGATATTGAAAAAATGCTTGAACCAAATTTAATAGATATTAATAACGAATTTAAAAATAGTAAAGATTCTTCACTTCCACTTTCTACTCCTCCATTTGATATCCAAAATTTAAGTAGTAATAAAATGACTATAAAAGATTTTAAAACTTATTTTCGATTTATGAGTAATCGGTATCTTAAATTTTCGCTTGCTGAACCTCTTACAGAAAAAATTATTGATATACTATCACAATATGACCAAAAAGGAATTCAAACAATAAAAGATTTATATGATGAATATAAAAAGTGTAAAGAAGGTAGTAGCAATGAAAGTAGTAATGAAGAAAAATCTGAAAGCAGATCTTCTTCTGATGATAAAAAAGAATTAAGTCAAGATGAATTAAGAAAATTATTTGATAAATTTCAAAGAAATAAAAAACTTAATATGCCTCTATTAGCTAGACTATTAACTGTAAAAAGAGATAATGATCTTTATAATCTTTCATTAAAATTAAGATTATCAATTGGATTTCCTGAAAATCTTTTTCAAAATGATCTAACTACTGGTAAACAATATGGTGATTTATTAGCCATTATTTATACTCAAAATGTAGATAAGGACAATGAATTAGATTTTAATGGATTTGTAAATTTTGTAAAATGTGGAGTTAATAGAGATTTTGTTGATACTGTAGCTTCTAATATTAATTGTAAAAATCAAAGAGAATCTGAAGAAAGACAACGAAAACAAAAAGAAGCTGAAGAAAGAGAAAAACAAAGAGAAGAAAGAGAAAAACAACGAAGAGAAGCTGAAGAAAGACAACGAAGAGAAAGAGAACAAAGAGAAGCTGAAAGAGAAAGAGAAAGACAACAAAGAGAAGCTGAAGAAAGAGAAAGAGAAATACAAAAACAACAAAGAGAACGAAGAGAAGCTGAAGAAAGAGAAAGAGAAAGACAAAAAGAAAGAGAAGCTAAAGATAAAAGGTTTGAAGAAGAATTAAGACAAATGAAAAATGATGGAGAAGAAGAAAGAAAAAGATTTCAAAGAGGAAGAGAAGAATGGCTTAAAATACAAAGAGAAAGAGAAGAAGAAGAAAAAAGAAGAGAACAACAAATAGAAAGAGAAGCTGAAGAAAGACGACAAAGAGTAGCTGAAGAAATAGACAGAAGTCAAAGAGAAGATAGAGAAAGAACCCAGAGTTTTGAAGCTGAAAAAAGAGAAAGACAACAAAAAGAAAGAGAACGTCAACAAAAATTAAGAGAAGCTGAAGAAAGAATACAGAAAGATTCTACAGAAAGAACACAGAGATTTAATGCTGAATTAAGAGAAAGGTATGGACAACCACAAAAAGAAGATGAAGTAAATGATGAATTGTTGGCAAAATATTTACAAGAAGAAGAAGATAGAAAAATAGCAGAACAAGAACAATCTAATATTGAAATGAATAATCCTCAACAAAAAGGATTTCCAGTTTTTCAACAACCTGTATACTCTCAACAATCTCCATCAACAAATAATTATAACCAAAATCAATCATTAGGAAATAAATATGGTATACCAATGAGAGGACAAGCACAAGGAGTACAATCACCAAATGCTTCACAATATGGTATACCAATGAGAGGACAAACACAAGGAGCACAAGCTCAAAATGTTTTTCAACCTGGTTACATGCCTCAACCAGGATTTCAAGGTTTCCAACAACCAGGGTATCAAGGTTTCCAACAACCAGGATATCAAGGTTTCCAACAACCAGGATATCCTCAACCAGGGTATCAACAACCTTATATGCCACAACCAGGATATCCTCAAACAGGGTACCAACAACCAGGGTATCAACAACCTTATATGCCACAACCTGGATATGGTAACCAACAACCAATGTATCCTCAAAGTAGGTATCAACAACCTGGATATGGTAACCAACAACAAAACCCTAATCAAAATAATCAATTTGGAGGTAAATTAGAACCAGATTATAATGGGATCAAATTTAGAATTTATAAAAAGTAATTATATAATCATAAAATTATTTCTATAATAATTATATGAATAATAAAGATATTATCAAAAAGTTGAAAAATTTTAGTTGTAGGTATACTTCTACAAAAGAAACTACTATAATGGGAACACGTATTATTGAACAGATTGCTGGATCTAATTTTTCATCAAAATTTACTAATGATAAAATAGAATTTATCAATGCATGTAATAAAACAAATAGTGAAAATTTGGAAGATCCATTAGAAGTCATTGTAGGAGATCAAATTGATCCAGAATTATTTAATTGGGATCATAAAGAATTTGGTGAATATACAATTTTTTCAAGCGATGAAAAATTAAAAAGAAAACTGATAATCAGTTATCTACACCAGGGTGATAATACCAAAAGAAAGTCGTTGGTTATTATTCCTGGATTTAGTGATGATTCATTTGCATGGACAGTAGGTAGAATTAATCAGTTTTACAATAAGTTAAGAGAAAAATATAGTGATATATATATCTTTGATAATTCTTCAATAGGTAAAATTCCATTTGAACTTGGTTCTTTAGGAATTCCCCAACCTATGACTTATGAAGAAATAGTAAAAATTTACATAGATTTATTCAACAAGATTGGTTTTTCAGAACAAATTGATATTTTGGGAAGATCAGCAGGAGGTGGAGTTGCAATTATGTTATCGTTAAATCAACCTATTACTAGAATTAATAATCTTTACTTGGCATCAGCTGGATTTGATCTTGATTACATGAAAAGTAGAATAAAAGGTTCAATTAAGAGGAATGTTGTTATTTCACATTCTGTAAATGATAAGAAAATAAGAATGGAAGACAGTGATGGTTGTTTCAATCTTTATTCATTATATTTTTCTGCTGGATTTAGTCCAGAATTAGTTATTGTAAGGACAGTTAGTGATGCCGATGGGAAGAAAGGATGGTTAAATCATAGAATTCATCCAGAATTAATTGAAAAAATAGTTCAATCAAGCTAGGACATAATTAATCAATTGAATTGATTCATATAATGAATCGATTTGATTGATTTGATTCACATGGTGAATCAGTTTATGAAGTTTCTGAGTCTCAATGTAATTTCTCTATCACCTCCACCTGCTAGTGAAAACGATTTTTGTTTTAACCATTCAATGTTAAATAACGTATTTTTTATATTTTGTTCTATTAACCAATCAATTTCAAATAAATTAGGTTTTTTCTCATTAATATATTTATCTATTTTTTCCCTTTTTTCTGAATCATCTATTTCATTTATAACCTTCTCTATATTTCTATCTGACATAGTTTTGATTAAATCTAAATCTTCTAATGTTATTGTTTCATTATTATTTGCTGTTTGTAAAAGATCATCTATTAATTCTTTCTTTTGTTTCTGTAAATCATCTAAATCCTTAAAAAAAAGGAATTCTGCATCAAATTTATTAAAACAAGTATGTACATTCAAAAGTTGATGTATTGAAAACCATTTACTAGGTAGTATTCCTGAATTTGATGATTCTTTTTTCATTTCTTGGTTTCTACTAATTATTTGTATTTTTAATTTTGTAGGAACTATATTTGCTAAGCTTGTTGTATAAGCCAAAAAATATTTTAAAGTTTTTTGGTCTGAATCATCGATACATTTATTTACTATAATTTTAAATTTATTTTTAAATTGTTCTCGATTTGATATTTCATTAGGAGTGGTATATCCATCATATACTAAATGTGAATACTCATAATCTTTAATTATGATCTCAATTGATTTTTTTAATTTATCTTTATTGATTTCTTCTGGTCCTGAAATTAGACAATTTAATTCAGAAATAGTTAACTCTGAAAATATATTTTTTGAATAAATTTCTAAATAAACATCCCTATAAAACTTTTCTCCAAGTTGTCTAAAATAATTTATGTTTGCTGAATTGTCTAATACAGTAGTAAAAGTATCAAAAAATGATCTACTTAACCTTTTATATGTTTCCATATAATGTACTGAAGATTCAAAATAGGTTTTATAAAAACCTTTTGCAAATGATGCAGTGTAAAATCCAGTATTTTCTGGGTTTTCAAATTCATATTTTAACATAAATTCAACAAAAGCCTCAATCTTAGGCTTCGAGAATTCAATTATCAGTTTATCATTTTCATAATTTAAATAATCTTTATTACTATAGTTAAATATTGATTCTTCATCTTCTGGTTCTCCAATAATAAAAAATAATATTTGATATACTTTTTCCGAATATTTGTTATCTTTCCAATATTTATTCCAATCCTCTTCATTATCTATTTCTAACATTCTTAAAATTTTGTATGATTTACTATGATAAAGATCATTATCATTGCTAATTTGACTTCTATATAAACTTAAAATTTCATATACAGTCATATATTGAGACGGAAAGTATGTATTTGATAATCTTATAAAATCTTCTTCTTCTTTATAATCATTTAATATATCTAAATCACTAGGAATAATATCATTATATAAATCAAATAATTTTTGATAATTAAAATAAACAGGTTTATAATTTGTATCCTTAGCTACATATTTATTTATATAAAACTTTAAAGTTAATAAAATGTAAGGGTCAAATATTAAATTAGGAATACAGAAAAATGATCCATAATCATCAATTATTGTATGATGAGGTTCTAATGTCAAACATCTTGAAATAAAAGAGCCCAAATAAAAAAAAGTAAATAATTTATTTAATTTAGAATATTCTAAAGGTGTTTCTGTAAATGCATAATTAATTCCAGTTATTTTTGTAAAATACTTATTACCATTCTTATCATCTATTGTTGAATTTACGAATTCATCTAAAAAAGAATTATTAAGGAAGTTATAATTAACATTATTAAAATTTTTATTAAAAGTAATTGATCTATCAGCGAAAGTTAATAATGAGTTTTTACTATAATCATCGCTATTTCCATAATTTCCAGTTATTGATTTAACTAGTTCATTTATAGTTTGTTTAAATAAACCTCCATAATCAGAACCTGGATTATTCTTATATCTAATTTTTAATAAGTGTTTTTTTGTTATTATATTTTTTTGATTGTTTTGTATTTGATTTTTAAAAAAATATTTTGCAATATCTTCGAAACTAATTAAGTTATCATTTATTTCTACTGGAATATCATCTTCATAATAAATAATTTCATATGTATTTGCCGGTTCTATTAATGGATCATTTTCTTCTGATTCTTTTTTTAATATTTTTTTAATATAATTTATATGTAAATCTCTTAAATAATCGTATTTATCTATCTTTGTATATCTTGAAGATCTAAGATCATTTGATTCATTGAAAAATATATCTATACGATCTATATTTCCTATAGTTTCATAAATCCCAAATCCATTAAATTCTTGTCTGTCCACTTTAAAATATGAAAATAATCTGTTAGGGGAATCACGTACAACACCCTTAATATTAATACGACCTTTAGCAGAAACATAATCTCCGTCTTTAGGAGTATATATTTCACAAGTATCATTATCATTACGTTGGATAGATTCTTGAGCAATTTCTTCAATGTTATTTATAATTTCTTCATCGTCATCACTACCAAATAAATTTGCTCTAACATCTGAAATATCACTATCACTGTTATCATCATCATCAAAGTTCTGTATCATGTTATAATCAGAAAAAGAATTAAATACATAATTCGGATCTTCTTCTGCAATTGGATACCTTATACTAATGGCAGAGCCATCGAACATACCCTCCATAGTAGTCACATTGCCTACATCCCATTGCTCTAGAGGTTGGTTAAAGGTAGATGCATCTTCGAACATAGCCTGCATATTAGTCACATTGTCTACATTCCACTGCCCTATAGGTTGGTTGAAGGCAGCGGCACCATTGAACATACCCTCCATATTAGTCACATTTATTACTGTTGAATTGGCTCTTTCCCATCTATTCAGATGCTGATTAAAGGCAGAGGCATCACAGAACATATACTCCATAGTAGTCACTTTACTTACATTCCATTGCTCTAGAGGTTGGTTGAAGGCAGAGGCACTATAGAACATACCCCCCATATTAGTCACATTGCCTACATTCCATTGCTCTAGAGG
>CEWK01128527.1_pt1 | contig 13265 bp, 13 predicted proteins | sample 531431 | NCBI WGS metagenome assembly CEWK01 (sample SAMEA2623059, study PRJEB7988) | marine metagenome | isolation source: saline water (ENVO:00002010), including
CCTCTCTGGTAAAAGGTTTTTCATTCCCACCATTTAAAAAAAATGTGACATGAGGGTACTTTTCAGTTTCAGCGAGTCGAAATTGCTTTTTCTTTGCCAGTGAAACCCATTCGCCTAATGTGTTTTTGATTTTTGGTTTTGGATAGCAAGTAGACATGAACGTGCTATGACGATCAGAGTATTCAACCATTCCCACTAAATTGGTTAATTCGGGTCTATTTTTTATTTTTATTTCTGAAAAACTTGGATCACCAATTGCACTTAAAATTTGTCTGACACGGTCGGCGCGAAAGTTTAAACAGAAAAAACCATCGTTTTGTTTTATTCCTGAGTATCCTTGGATTACTGTTGGCAGTATAAATTCGTCTGAAAGGCCAGCTTCATAAGCATTGGTAATCGCCGTGGTAACGTCAGCTGTCTTAACATTACTATCGCCAAAAACCATTGTGTTGTAGGCTAAGTCTATACGGTCCCATCGATTGTCACGATCCATTGTATAATAACGCCCGATTACTGTTCCAACTCCAACATTGGCGCTTAAATTTGGTGTTATTTTTTCAACAAATTCCATTGCTGATCGGGGCGCAACATCACGGCCGTCGGTTACGAGATGTAAGGTGATAGGGATATCATGAGACTGGAACAACTTTATTGATGCCAGTAAGTGATTTAGGTGGCCATGCACGCCACCATCGGAAAGAAGGCTCATTAAGTGGGCCCGACCCCTCTTATTTTTGATGATTTTGATCTGGTTCAGAAGTATTTCATTTTTGAAAAAATTCTTGTTTTCTATTTCTAAATCTATTTGACCTAAATCCATGGAGACTATTCTACCGGCACCAATATTCATGTGCCCTACTTCTGAATTTCCCATTTGGCCATGCGGTAATCCAACATCTATCCCATGTGTTAGAAGTGTGGTTTTTGGGCAAGTTGACCATAAATGATCAATATTTGGAGTTTTTGCTAAAGCTGGGGCATTACTATTTTTATCTTTGGACAAACCCCATCCATCTAAGATGCATAAAACCACAGGCGGCATAAATTCTACCTTTAAAAATAAAAATTCAATCCCTAGTTCTGAATATTGGTTTTCTCAACAGTACTCTAGTATCTTTTACATGAATGGTACAAATGGGACGTCGCATGATGCCAGAACTGAAGTGACTAAAATTAAGAACAAGATACGCATTGATTACTCCCTGTGGTATGGACTTCCAGCAAGAATAGTTGCCGCTCTATATAATTGCTCAGCTAGCATGACACGAACAAGCATGTGTGGCCAGACCATTTTGCCGAAAGACAGTTTCAAATTTGATTTTTCTAGAATTTTTGCATCTAAACCATCAGCGCCACCAATAATCAAATGGCAATGCCCAATACCATCAGAGACCCAGTTTGAAAGGTAGTCTGTGAACTCTTTGGACGATAAAGATATACCCTTTTCATCAAGAGCAATGATTTTTGAGTTTTTTTGAAAGTGCTTTGCTAGTAATTGCGCTTCAGTCTTAGGACCGCCACCTTTTTTATCTTCAATTTCAATAATTGGATTCAAAGAAAGGCCAAAAGGTTTTGCCAGCTTTGAAAATCTTGACAAATAATCGTCTATTAATTCTTTTTCTGGTGATTTACGAAGCCTGCCAACTGCGCTTATGGAAATTTTCATAAGAAACTTCTCAGGTTATTTTGTCAAAGGCTGCCACATTTTTTCTAACTGGTAAAACTCACGTACTTCGGGTCTAAAAACATGGATGATTACATCTCCTGTATCAATTAAAACCCAGTCTCCAGCATTTTTTCCTTCGACTTTACTTGAACGGCCAAAATCTTTTTTAATGTTGTCGACTAGTTTCTCAGAAATTGCAGTCACTTGCCTCGAAGATCGTCCAGAGGCGATAATCATATAATCACCAATTGAAGATTTTCCGCGCAAATCGATTTGCACAATATCTTCTGCTTTATCATTTTTAAGTGAGGTCAGAATTCGATCCAACAGCATTTCGCTTGTTGTATCTTCGGCTGACTTTCGAGCCGCCGGCTGCATCGCAGTATTAACTGCGTCAACAGTAAGTGTCAGAATATTACCCTCCTCGCGTATAGCTATTCTTCTTACCCATCTTTTATTTTAGCATGGGTTCAAATGCGTCGTCAACGACGACGTATCGATATTCGAACTTTGCTGACTTGATAGTTGTTTATTAAAAGCTTAATCAGCTTATATGATGCGACTTTTTGATATTGATGATCACGCTCGCCTTTCTTGGCGCTTTTTTAGTGTTATGCAAAATATGCATTGTTATTTTCAGAAAAATTGATTTAGAACTTACCAGCTTAAATTTTCAACACACTGGAGAGAAAAATGATAACTCCAAAAACACTTTATGATAAGATTTGGGATGCCCATGTAGCCCATGAGGCTGATGATGGAACCTGCCTTTTATATATCGATCGCCATCTTGTGCACGAAGTTACCAGCCCACAGGCTTTTGAAGGACTCAGATTGGCTGGGCGAAATGTCCGCTCGCCAGAAAAAACAATTGCTGTACCAGACCACAATGTTCCAACAACTACAGACAGGGAAAGCGGTATAGATAATGAAGAAAGTCGTATCCAAGTTGAAGCGCTTGATAAAAATGCGCGAGATTTTGGAGTTCATTACTATCCGGTTTCAGATATACGACAAGGCATTGTTCATATCGTTGGACCTGAGCAAGGATGGACTTTGCCTGGGATGACAGTTGTTTGTGGTGATAGTCACACCGCTACACATGGTGCATTCGGAGCTTTAGCCCATGGGATAGGAACTTCTGAAGTTGAGCATGTTTTGGCAACTCAAACCTTAATTCAGAAGAAATCAAAAAATATGAAGGTTGAAATTAAGGGTAAGTTGCGGCCTGGAGTGACAGCAAAGGATATAACACTTTCTGTCATAGGAGCGACGGGAACCGCTGGAGGAACTGGGTACGTTATTGAATATTGTGGAGAAGCCATTCGAGACCTTTCAATGGAGGGGAGAATGACAGTTTGCAACATGGCGATTGAAGGGGGCGCTCGTGCAGGTTTGATTGCTCCCGATGAAAAAACTTTTGATTATTGTAAAGGTCGTCCTCATGCCCCAAAAGGCAACGCCTGGGAACAAGCCGTAGAGTATTGGAAGTCGTTATTTTCAGATGAAGGTGCTTATTTTGATAAAGTAGTAGAAATAGATGGTGACGATATAGCGCCAGTTGTGACTTGGGGTACTTCACCGGAAGATGTTCTTCCAATTACAGAAAGTGTCCCGGCACCTGAAAGTTTTCAAGGTGGTAAGGTAGAGGCTGTAAAAAGGTCTCTTGATTATATGGGCCTGAGCGCAGGGCAAAAGTTGACTGACATTAAAATTGATACTGTTTTTATCGGTTCTTGTACGAACGGGAGGATAGAAGATTTGCGAGCTGCAGCTAAGATCCTCCAGGGTAAAAAGGTAAAAGATGGCATGCGCGCCATGGTTGTTCCAGGTTCTGGGCTCGTTCGAGCGCAAGCTGAGGAAGAAGGTCTAGCGGATATATTCAAGGATGCAGGTTTTGAATGGCGTTTGGCTGGATGTTCTATGTGTTTAGCTATGAACCCAGATCAACTTAGTGAAGGTGAACGATGTGCTTCAACTTCAAACCGCAATTTTGAAGGTCGGCAAGGTTATAAGGGGCGTACCCATTTAGTATCACCGGCTATGGCAGCAGCGGCAGCGGTTACGGGTTATTTAACCGATGTACGGGAGATGATTTGATGGATAAGTTTGAAAAGTTCAGTGGTATTGCTGCACCAATGCCCTTGGTAAACATTGACACGGATATGATCATTCCAAAGCAGTTTCTAAAAACAATTAAGCGTTCAGGTCTTGGCGTTAATGCTTTTGCAGAGATGCGCTATAATTCCGATGGCTCTGAAGTTGGAGATTTTGTACTCAATAAATCGGCATACAGAGAAGCCAGCATCTTGGTTGCTGGTGACAATTTTGGCTGTGGGTCTTCCCGTGAACACGCGCCTTGGGCTTTATCTGACTTTGGTATTAAGGTTATCGTGTCCACTTCTTTTGCCGATATCTTTTTTAACAATTGTTTCAAAAACGGAATGTTGCCGATTATTTTGCCCGAAGAACAAGTAGAGATATTAATGAACGACGCAGAAAAAGGTTCCAATGCTCGAATGGAAGTCGATTTGGAGGCGCAAACGATAACGTCTTCGGATGGAAGTGTTTTTTCCTTTGATGTTGATCCTTTCAAAAAGCACTGTTTACTAAACGGATTAGATGACATCGGTTTAACGATGGAAAAATCATCGAGTATTGAAGCATTTGAAAAAAATTTAGAAATAGAGCGGCCCTGGCTTTAACCAAATTATTTGTAAGGACATCTAAAATGACAAATCCATCCATTCTTATATTGCCCGGTGACGGGATTGGACCTGAAGTAATGAAAGAGGTTCGTAAAGTTATTGATTGGTATGGTCAAAATATAGGGCTTGTGTTTGATGTGTCTGAAGATTTGGTGGGTGGCATTGCCTATGACACTTATGGGACGCCGTTACATGATAATACTATGAAAAAAGCTCAGGAAGTTGACGCTGTTTTATTAGGTGCGGTGGGTGGACCAGCCTATGATAATTTAGATTTTGGTTTAAAACCTGAAAGAGGCTTACTGCGGATTCGCAAAGAAATGGACTTATTTGCTAACTTGCGGCCAGCCCAATGTTTTAATGCGCTTGCAGAGTTTTCTTCATTGAAAAAGGATGTTGTATCTGGACTTGATATTATGATTGTCCGCGAGCTCACTTCTGGCATTTATTTTGGTGAACCACGCGGCATTATAGAAGAAGGCAATGAACGCGTTGGTATAAACACGCAGCGATACACAGAAAGTGAGATTGACCGTGTTGCACGATCTGCCTTTGAGCTTGCTCGACGGCGTGGCAATAAAGTTTGTTCAATGGAAAAAGCAAACGTGATGGAGTCTGGAGTCTTATGGCGAGAAGTCGTTCAAAAAGTGCATGATGAAGACTATCAGGATGTAGAGCTCTCTCATATGTATGCTGACGCTGGCGCCATGCAATTATGTCGGTGGCCTAAGCAATTTGATGTTATTGTAACTGATAACTTGTTTGGTGATTTATTGTCTGACGCTGCGGCTATGTTGACTGGATCACTCGGAATGTTGCCTTCTGCCTCTCTTGGGGCACCCATGGCGAATGGTCGACCCAAGGCATTATATGAGCCAGTTCATGGATCTGCCCCAGATATTGCGGGTGAAGGTAAAGCAAATCCGATTGCTTGCATTTTAAGTTTTGCAATGGCTCTGCGATACTCCTTTGATCAACGAAAAGAGGCTGATCGTTTAGAGGCAGCCGTGGAAAGCGTTCTTGCGAAAGGTTATAGAACTGCCGACTTACTTGGTGAGAAGGGTATTGATCCCGTGAGTACGGAACAAATGGGAGATGCTATAGTTAAATCACTTAGCGCCAGTTTATGATAAATAACTTTGCAATTTGATTTTATTTGAGCTTCTCAAAAATAGTAGGATCAAGTAAAGCCCGCAAACAAGACATGGTATCGATAGAATTATCTGTAGCGTGAATTGCGACAATTTTTCTTCGATTAGGTTGAAGTTCTATTAATTTTTTTCTTATTTCTCTTTTTATTAAAACGTCGGTGTTGGCTAAGTGTGGATACCTTTTTCGGATTTTCTCTAAAGACATTGAACTTGGTAACGGACCTTGGTTTTCTGAATTTTTGCAAATAATGGCTACAGAGGGACCCACTTCGCCTAAATTATATTTTTCGAACCAGTTTCCCCCTCTTGTTTTAGTTAAAAAAGCTTTTCGCTGGTGGTAATCAAGGCGAATTATATCAACAATTTTAAAGCGATCCTTTATCATTGAAATAGCTATTTCCTCTAACTCTACTGTATCGCAATCATCCCTCAATACAAAAATTGTATAGTTATCTAATATTCTTAAGATATCTTTATTTTCTTCAATTTCTTTTTTTATAAGTTGCTTAATAAAGTTGTGTTGGTCTGGCCAACGGGTCATAAGGTCTAAGGGCATATCCCAACTATGCACTTTCAAAAGTTTATGAATTTTATAAAGGCTTAGATCATCAGAAATATTAATATTAGCTTGTGCCCCGAGTTTCTTAAACTCTTTAAAATAGTTTTTGTTTGGGAAAAGTTCTGGTTTACAACTTTCAAAGCCTGACTCGATACCAGAGAGTAGACCTTTATGATAACACAGATGGTATGAGAAAGCTAAAAACTCGTGGAGGTTGGAGGGGCGATAGAAACCTCTTTTTTCATAATGACGGTTTGACATTAATTCATCTGCTAAAATTGGGGGATAATAAGGAAAGCCTTGATACGTAGTGCCAGCCCGCCCTGACTTAGAATAGAAATCACACTTTACTGGTCCAGGATTTTCACTGGCCAATTTTAGAATAACGTCAACTTCGTTATCAGAGATCAGATGATCTATATCATCTTTGTAAAGTTCTTCCTCTTGCTTATTTTTTGGTAAATTGTCGGTCCATCTTAAAATAAGATATTCCACGCCTTCTAGCCTCAAGGAGTTGTAAAATTTGTCTAGATCTCCAATGTAAAATCGCAATGCGTTTTGCTTGAGGCTCGAGTTGAGCAATCTGACTCTATTTTTAATTCTGTGGAAAAATGTAAAGCTCTTCATAAATATTTAAATTCCAACAGGCGATAAATTTAATTTAGATCTCGTTGATGTTTTGTTTTTTACAAGTATTTTTACTCGATTGATGAATAAATCTCTGTTAAGTTCACTTTGTGATTTTTCATGAATAGCTGCCAACCATCTACTTTCTAGAGCTTCTTTAAAATCACTAGGGGCATTTCTTATAAAGTTGGAGCATAAGTGTTCTAGCAACCAATTGGCTTTTGGTTTTACAAAATTTGCATACTGCCAGTCTATTACTTTACAAGCCATATTTGGAGATTTATTAGAGTTTATCATTATGTTTTCATCTCGAATGTCTGTGTGATTAGCTCCTTTGTTATACAATTCTGAGAATAGTGGTATGGATTGCAAGCACGCGCCTAAATAATTATCTAAATTATTTGCGCCAATTTCTTTAATATTTTTGTAGCCATACAGATCTTCGATAATTATACCAGTTCCAATTACAAAGCCTAATTTTCTGTATATTACCAAGCATAATGGCTTTGGCGTTGCAATTCCCATTGAAACAGCAGTCGAGCTATTAGCATATTCTCGAGGGGCGTATTTTTTGTATTTTATAAAAGATGCTGGATTTCGCAGTGGGAATAGTTTTACGATCAGTGATGAATATATTTTATCGTTTAAAAAAGTACGATAAACAAAACGTTGCCTACCAAGTTTTAAAACTTCTATACCTTCTCTTTTTTCAAAGCTTGAGGGATCTGGAAGATTATCGTTAATAAGTTTTGCTAACTGTTTGGGCACATTCTTGTGAAATTTTACTTCCAGATACTTTTCGAAAGATTTATTGTAAATATCGCTCAATATTTTATCTGTATTTTCTTGCATAGTGTAAATGTAAAAATGTCAGATATGCAACTTTGTTGGTTAAATTAGCTTTTACGACTTGGATTTCTTGAACTTACTTTTAAAAGGTATCATGTCTCATTTTAAACACAATTGGTAAATTTGATGAAAACAGCGCTCTTGGTTATAGATGTTCAAAATGATTTTTGTCCAGCAGGTGCATTAGAAGTAGCAGGTGGCAACGAGATTATTCCTTATATTAATCAGGAAATGGCAATACATGATTGTGTTGTACTCACCCAAGACTGGCATCCAAAAGGACATTCATCCTTTGCTTCGAGTCATGAGGGAAAAAATCCTTTAGATTTGATTACAATGCCCTATGGTGACCAAGTTCTGTGGCCTGATCACTGTTTACAAGGTAGTAAAGGTGCAGACTTTCACCCAGAGTTAAATATTAAGCAAGCCAATGCCATTATTAGGAAGGGTTCTAATCCGCTCATTGATAGCTACTCAGCCTTCTTTGAAAATGACAGAAAAACTCCTACCGGGCTGGATGGATATTTTAAATCACTTGAAATAGAAAAAATAAATTTAGTTGGCTTAGCGACTGACTTCTGCGTAAATTATTCGGCACAAGACGCTGCTAATTTGGGTTACAAAGTTTCAGTTTTGGATAAGATGTGTAGAGCTGTTGATTTAAATGGTTCACTTGCTGCTGCGAAGAGTGAAATGCAAAACTGTGGAGTGGAGTTTATCTAATGGTTGATATCGCGAGACGCGTTTGGAACCATAAGTGGAAAATTGATCCTATAGTGAGGTCTCTTCTCGATACGGACTTCTATAAACTATTGATGTGCCAATCAATTTTTCGAAATAAGCCTGATACATCTGTCACTTTTAGCCTTATTAACAGAAGCAACAATATAAAGTTAGCGGAGGTTATAGATGAGGGGGAGTTACGTGAACAGTTAGACCATATTCGTAGCTTGTCTTTGTCTAGAGGTGAAAGTACATGGTTGCGCGGTAATACATTCTACGGGAAAAGGCAAATGTTTCGCCCTGACTTTATGGAATGGTTTGAAACATTAAAGCTACCTGCTTATCATTTAGAAAAAATAGATGGTCAATATGAGTTAACATTTGAAGGCTCATGGCCGGAGGTTATGCTTTGGGAAGTTCCTGCTTTATCTGTGTTAATGGAGTTGAGAGGCCGGGCTGTTCTAAACACAATGGCAAAATTTGAATTAGAAGTTTTATACGCGCGCGCAATGACAAAGCTTTGGGAAAAAATAGAAAATTTACGAGAAATAGACGATCTTAAAATAGCAGACTTCGGAACACGTAGGCGGCATTCGTTTCTCTGGCAGGATTGGGCTGTTCAGGCTATGTTAGAAGGTCTCGAAGAAAAATTTATAGGGACATCTAATTGTCTGATTGCTATGAAACGAGATATTGAAGCTATTGGGACAAATGCACATGAGCTTCCAATGATTTACTGTGCTCTGGCTAAAAGTGATGAGGAACTTGCTAATGCGCCCTATCAGGTCTTAGCGGACTGGCACGAGGAACATGATGGTAATTTACGGATTATTTTGCCCGATACATATGGAACAGAGGGCTTTTTAAGAAGGGCTCCTGATTGGTTGAAGCAATGGACAGGTATTAGGATTGATAGTGGTGATCCCGTACAAGGCGCTGAAGCGGCAATAGACTGGTGGAAAGGAAAAGGGGAAAATCCTGGGGAAAAACTAGTTATATTCTCAGATGGATTAGATTCTCATACTATAAAAGATTTGCATCGAAGGTTTCATAAACGTGTAAAGGTGTCTTTTGGATGGGGAACAAATTTAACAAATGATTTTAGAGGCTTGGTACCGGATGGATCGTTAGATGCCTTTTCGCTTGTTTGCAAACCTGTCAAAGCCAATGGAAATTCAACTGTAAAATTATCTGATAATCTAAATAAGGCTATGGGATCATCTGCAGAGATTGATCGCTATAAGAACGTGTTTGGAGTTGGACAACAAAAGTCGTTTGATATTTTTGTATAGCGTAAAGTGGTAATTCTCAGATGTATCCCGTAATTCGAATGGCAAAGGAATTTTGGGTAAATAGGCGAGCTCCAACTTTAAATGTTGGAGAATTCCATGTTTCTCATCATCGCTGTTGGCCTTGGGATTTGGATTTGTGGTTAGAGCTCAACAATGGACGGGCACTTACTTTATACGACTTAGGAAGGCTAGTTTTGTTCAAACGGACTGGCTTACTTTCTTTACTGAAAGAAAAAGGCTGGAGTATGCCGATGGCTGGTGCGTCTGTGCGCTACCGTCGTCGTGTCTATGTATTTGAAGGCTTTGAGATACGAAGCAGAGGTTTGTGTTGGGACCATCAATTTTTTTACATAGAGCAGTCTATGTGGAAAAAAAATGGTGAATGTGCAGGGCATATCATTTACCGAAGTGCCTTCGTGGACAAGGCTGGAATTATAAATCCTGAGAGAGTTATTGAAGCACTGGGAATGGAAATAGAGCAACCCTTAATACCAGATTGGATTTCTAAGTGGATTGAGTCCGAAAATCATCGTCCATGGCCACCAGATAAAGAATAACTTGGTATATATAAGTAAATAATGTTTAAGTGATCAGAGTTATCTTGGAGATTTCTAATGTCACAAAGTAAGCGCATTTGGGGTTGGTTTTTTTATGACTGGGCATGCCAACCTTTTTACACATTAATGCTAACTTTCTTTTTTGCCCCTTACTTTGCAACAGTGGCTGCTGACTACTTCGTAGCGTCTGGTATGGAAATAGAAGCATCAAAAGCAAAAGCCCAAACAATGTGGTCAATATGTCTTTCAGCGTCTGGTTTGTTTATTGGTATTAGTGCGCCAATTTTAGGGGCAATTGCTGACACCTCTGGCCGTCGTATGCCTTGGATATATGTTTTCTCTATAATGTTAATAGTTGGAGCTCTGGGGACATGGGTCGGTGTTCCTGATGGATCCAATTTAACTCTTATGCTTTACTTTTTTGCCCTTGGTTATATTGGTACTGAGTTTGCTTTGATATTTACGAATGCTCAGTTAACAACCTTGGGTAATCAAAATGAGATCGGTAAAATTTCTGGTTCAGGATTTGGGTTTGGATACCTAGGCGGTGTTTTTGCCTTGGCCATCGCATTATTATTTCTTGTTGAGCAGCCTAACGGTACGACATTTATGTTGGGTATTAAGCCTCTATTTGGGTTTTTAAATCCAGAAAACATGGAAGGTACCCGTTTTGTTGGGCCTCTGGCAGCGGTCTGGTTTATTGTATTTGCCATACCCTATTTCAAAAATATGAAAGATGACCCTGCGCTTTTAAATAAAATTAACGTAGGGAAAGGTTTGAAAGACCTTTTTCAACTACTTAAGAGTCTAAAGGCCAAAAAGAGCCTAAGCGCTTATTTGATCTCCTCCATGTTCTATAGAGATGCAATGAATGGGCTCTATAGCTTTGGTGGCGTCTATGCGGCACTCGTATTGGATTGGACAATTACTCAACTAGGAATTTTTGGAATTATTGCAGCCCTTGGCGCGGCCCTGTTTAGTTGGCTTGGTGGAAAGGCTGATAGTTTACTCGGCCCTAAGCCGGTAATTACTTTTTGCATCTATATAATGATTGTTGTTTGCATAACTATTGTTGGTATGACGCCAAATTCTTTATTTGGAATTCAATTATCAGATGGATCCACTCTGCCCGACATGATTTTTATGGTGTGCGGTGTTTTGATTGGGGGTTTTGGTGGGGCAATGCAGGCTGCTAGCCGTACTATGATGGTTAGGCATACAACAATAGAGCGGTCCACCGAAGCATTTGGATTATATGGATTAATGGGGCGTGCAACTGCATTTCTTGCACCCACGCTGATTGGTATCGTAACAGCGATCACCCAAAGTCCTCGCTTGGGCGTCTCCCCTCTTATTGGTCTTTTTATTATAGGTTTGCTTGTTTTAGTTTGGGTTGATGCAGATGGTGAAAAAAACTCTTAGAATATTACGGATTATCAAATTAGGCATTATTTTATGTTCTACTCCTCTCGTGGTCTTTTCTGCTTCCTTTACTCAAAATTCTCCAGGTGAAGCGAGGGACTATTTTGGAAAATTTTCTGATCCATCGAAGCAACAGTCTAACCCAATAGGCGGTTATTCATATGGGTGTTTGGCTGGAGGCCAAATTTTACCTGAGAGTGGTCCAACTTGGCAGGCCATGCGACTTTCTCGAAACAGAAACTGGGGTCACCCAGTTTTATTGGATTATCTAGTTGATCTTTCTGAAAAAGCGGCCCGTTTGGATGGTTGGAAGGGACTTTATATTGGTGATTTGGCCCAGCCCAGAGGAGGACAAATGGTTTCTGGCCACGCCAGTCACCAGACAGGCTTAGATGTTGATATATGGATGTTACCAGCAAATAATTTGAAATTAACAAGAACTGAGCGTGAAAATATTAGTTCAATTTCATTACGCAGATCAAAAGGTGCATTCGTAAACAAGTCTTGGACAGCTGAGCACCACAAATTGCTGCGTTTTGCCGCGAGTGATCCGCGCGTAGCAAGGATTTTTGTTTTCCCTGGTGCGAAGGTTAAAATGTGTGAAGATGAAAAAGGGGATAGAGCCTGGCTTAGAAAAATTAGGCCTTGGTATGGGCATCACTATCACTTTCATGTCAGGTTAAAGTGCCCCAATGATGCTAAGGAATGTGAAAATCAGCCTCCACCTCCTCTTGGTGATGGTTGCGATGGTGCAAAAAAATGGGTTCAAAATATACTGGATCCACCAAAGAGAGATCCAAATGCTCCAAAACCAAAGCCAAAGCCCCTACTCACACTTAAACGTATACCAAAGCAGTGTATTGGCGTTTTAAATGCGCCAGGAGTAGGCGTAAATTAATTATACTTGTTAATGGGACTAAACCCGTTTAAATAATGACCGTTCCCGATGAGCGGGGGCCAAGTCTCCGAGCACCTTGATAAAACGGGATATAATATGAAGAAGCTTTTTCCTGGCATTCTTGCCATGGCTACAATCGTTGTAGTCTCTAACATTTTAGTGCAATTTTTTATAGGTAATTGGCTCACTTGGGGAGCATTTACTTATCCCTTTGCGTTTTTAGTTACAGACATAATAAACAGAATGTATGGCCCATCAGATGCACGCCGTGTTGTGTTTTTTGGGTTTTTTGTGGGTATTATATGTTCACTGATTGGTACTCAGATTAACATTGAAATTGCTCCAGATTTTATGGCCCCAGCGGTCACTATTAGAATTGCAATTGGATCTGCTACAGCATTTCTATGTGCTCAGTTATTGGATGTGATAATTTTTGATCAGCTAAGGCATGGAAATTGGTGGAGGGCGCCATTACTCTCCACATTAATTGGATCAAGTGTAGACACAATTTTGTTTTTCTTTATTTCCTTTTCGTTTGCGATGACAAGTTTTCTGGGCACTGATCACAATATTGATTTTTTTAATGAAATCGTAATGGGTCCCTTAGGTTTTGAACAGACGCGGTGGATCGCTACTGCTTTGGTAGACTGGTCCGTCAAAGTATCCATTGCACTGATTGCTCTCATTCCTTTCAGGATGATAATTATTTCTTATTACGCCAGAAATAATTAGCTTTTGACATTTCAGTTTTTTGTGTCAAGCTGTTGATAACTGAAACAAATGAAAGGAGGTGGTCCAGTGTCTAAAGAGGTA
>CEWK01021075.1_pt1 | contig 13218 bp, 10 predicted proteins | sample 531431 | NCBI WGS metagenome assembly CEWK01 (sample SAMEA2623059, study PRJEB7988) | marine metagenome | isolation source: saline water (ENVO:00002010), including
ATTTACTTCCAGAGGACCGGCTACTGGTGCTGAAGAGTCGATAATCACGGTAGTCTTAGGAGGAGTTCCAGAGGTATCCTCAGCCCCTACAGTAGAGCCCGATGGGCCGACGGTTAAGATAAGGGGGGAAAGGATTACTTCGTTCCCCAAAGTACTAGAAGATAACCAGTCGACGGTTGCTTCGAAAGAACCGTTCTCGCCCATGGTCATAGGGTATAGTGCTCCCGACATGTTCAGTCCAACCAAGAAGTCTGAAGGCTGAGGCCTTGAATCAGAGGCATCTTGGAATCTAACCGTTCCAGAGACGTTGATATCGTTTGTTGACTTCACTGGGAATGGATAGAATGTTGAGAACTGATTTGAAAGTAACCTCCCATACTCGTCACGCACTTCGAATGACTCTATCTGTAAATCGTTTTCAACGGCCTTTGAGCTACCTTGTCCACTGAATGATACCGCTGGCCATACGAACTCTCCGTTCTCATCTAGTGCAGTGGAAACCCACCTGATTGAGTCTACGTCATCCCAATTCCAGTTGACGTCGAACATCCAATTGACTACGACATCATCATATCCATCAGAGTGAGTGACTATCTCGACATATGACTGCGATACATCTAGTGGAGCGACAGTACTTCCAGATGTTTGGCTAATCGTCACTGGATCAGATCCTTGACCCCATAGTCCGTCATCGCCATTTTCTGCTCTGAAGGCAATAATCTGACCATCAGATGCAGTCCCAGTGAGCTCTATAGCATTTAGCAGTGAGTTGTCATTTAGGTGATGATGTGCAGTTTCAATCTCGTTGATGACCCCATCTGGATAGAGTGTATTGGGTACTTGGAAGTCTCTGTTAGTCATAATGAAGTCATACACTAGTTCTCCAGCAACTGAAATTGAACCAGTTGAGGAGGAGATAGTCACAGGTATTGCTATCTCAACTGGTGGCGGATCAGCTTGGGAGGTTGTATTATGATAGTCTGCTATTGGGACGGAAATATCTGACACGTTCTCGAACATAGTATATCCAATTGCAAGTCCCGTTAGTGTGACTGTTTGACTTTGAGTAGAGGAAAGAGAAAACTCAACGACTCTCCAATCTCGGTCAGTTCCTGTGTCCGTCCAACCAGATGCCAGTGAGTTAATGCCTGAGATCTGGTACGGGTTCATCTCAGAAGTAAATCTCTCTGTAGCGGAGCCGGTTGAGAATGTTGCTCCCGCAATGCTGATGTCAACCGAGGATTCAAACCCGTCGGCATCCGATACTAGTGAAACCAACCCGCCATTGACACTTCCACTTGTGGGGATGACGGCGAATGCAGAAGAGGGAGTTGCCCCTATTTGCATTGTTATGGATCTAGATCCGTCTAAGTAGCCGATATCAGATTGGCTTCCTAATAATTTGGTCTGCCAAGCATAGTGCCCTCTGGAAAGGTCATTGGGGAATGACCAATCTAGGTTTCCATCATCTGCGAAGTCTATTTCAACATTGGATGCTGGCTCCCCGTAGAGATGAGTTATCTGAAGTCTGTCAATGTATCCGTTTGTTGGCAGTGTTACATGAAGTGAGTACCCTGTTCTAGGGCTGGCGAAGACTACAGAACCTCCTTTGGGAGAGCTACCTACAGGATTACCCGTTTCGTCTCTGACCTCTATTTGCACGTTCACGGAAGAGTTGCCTCCGAAGCTTAGAGCCTTGATTGGCCTGACAGAATGAATGTAGTCTGAAGAAATCGTGCCAGATATATTAGTTGCATTAATCAACCCGTCGATCACTTCGACGTTGGTCATCTGCCAACCGTTTAGCCCCATCATATCTGCAGTCAGGAGTCTATTTCCTCCGATCCTGATGAATTCCAGCATCGGTGTAGACAGAGGGTTCGTGGTATCCATGTTAACAGTCAGTTTGACCAATGGATAGGAGTCAGAATCTACTCCTGCCAGACTGATTGGGAAGTCAAGATTGGAGTACCCAGGAATACTGGCTCCGGATGTAGCGTCGACAAGGGACCCTGTGAGTGTGTTGTTCGCATAGTCATCTGTCGTTCCATCAATCTCTATGATTCCCCTGTTGAATTCATTTTCACCGGCGATAGCGAAGCTGGGGCTGGTCCATGTTCCTGGTTGACTGAAGTTGCCCATCTTGATACCGACATTGTCAATATGCCATCCTGAGTTCGCGTCAGAGAATCTGGCTCCGAAGGCGAACTTGAACTGCACATCATCACCTTTGTAATCAGAAAGATCGACCTCATATGAGCCGAATTCGTTACTGTTACAATGAACTCTTGTCCAGATTTCCAAGCCATCATTGACGGTGTATGTTGTACTCGCATAGCTGTATTGTCTGTCAGTGTACGAAGGCATGTCCACATGTTGCCATTGGCCGCCATTGACATTCATCCACAAGGCGCCGCCAACATAGACATAATTACCAGTACCGTAGTCCATACAGGCATTCATGTCAAAGGCAAATGATGACTCCCCTATCCCCGATATGGTGTAGATAGGGGTCACGAGGCTTGACTGGTATACAGCATCAGTTCCTCCATTCATACCAATCTTGTACATGTACGGGAAAGAAGATGCGCTATTGGGGCCATAAGCGATACCAGGCTCAGATAATCTCCAATCGCATCTCTCGGTGCCACAGGAACCCGCGCTTCCAGAAGTTCGTTGGAAGATATTGTAGAAGCCATCATGATAGTCACTTGGTGGAGCGGTAACCTGCGAGTCCTCGAAACCCATATCGATATTGATGAAACCAGAGTTCACAGTCATGAACTGCCACTCGTTGGTACCAGAGGTTGTCGCGTTCCCGGGTATCGTGAACTGAGAAATCATTTCTCCAAGGGAGTTTACTGTTCTGTACCCGAAGACAGTCAAACCTTCTCGATCGTCTGGATCGTTGGCGCCCCCAGGAGACCCATATTGCACGGAGGTGTCTGTCTGTACTACAAATCTCAGTAGACTTCCATTGACTCGGTTTGCTGCTGGCACCGAGTTAGATATTGTCACCATTCCACCACTGTCATCGGTGTAGGAAATTCCGTTGACAACCACCTGTGGGGTATTGCCATCTTTATCCGCATATCCTGAGGATCCAGGTATGTTGCCCGATCTAGATCTGCATTGTGTCGCTGGTGAGAAATTTCCCGTTGAAGAGATATCAGTCCAGCTTGTCCCGTTATTATTTGAAAGCTCAATGCATGCATTGTCCCAGCTCGAACCTTCCAAATCCCAGTGGAGATCGAACTCCATCTCTGTCACATTGTATAGGTCTATAGGGACGGTTAGGTAGCCCATCTGGTTGTTATTGTAATAACAATATGTACCATAGTTCTGGTATGAAGTGCCATTCACATCACACCCGTGGTGCCAAACTCCTTGGCCCGTACCATCGTTTCTGTAGTCGACATCATCAATGAACCAACCTGGGAAAGACCCGGAACTGTTTGATGTCCAAACCCTGAATCTGAATTCTACCGATGCTACCGAGCTCATGCTGGGATCGGAGAAAAGGGCGGTTAGGTTCAGAGTTTCTGATTGCCAGCCACTGTGAGTAGCCCCAGTGAAAACTGGAAGATTGCCACTGGGGGCGCCGTTGACTTCTATATCGGTGCTATCGATTGAGGAAGGATACCCCCCATCTGTCGCAACCCATTTCCAGACTCCACCGGATGTCTTGTACTCCAACCAAGCTCCTGCTTCTGAGGAGTCGAGGTGGAACCAATGGTCGAAGGATAGGTGGTAGTTGTTTCTGGTAGCATTGGTGGGAACTTGCATTATTGGCAATTTTAACCATGTATCCACACCAGCTGGAAGAGCCTCTCCTGGCTTAGTAGCAACTGCAACACCGCCTTCTGAGGCACTAGAGGGGACTATTCCGTAGGACATAGTCTGTTCTTGTCCACTCACGGTCCCGTTGAAATCAAAGTTTGTGGCGCCCCAGTAAGTATCCAGGTTACAAAAGAAAAGTGTGCCATCTGTCTCTGTAGCGTTCAGTGATGTGTTTCCATCATAGTAGTTCCCATAGTCGTTTCCATAGACTAGGTATTTTCCTCCAAATGGGCATGTAGAGTTACCAGAATCAATAGGGCCCTGACTATACTGGAAAGATCCGTTTACAACTGTTCCATTGCTGACTGCACCGTTTCCTCCTTGTATTGTCTGGTTTGTCACACACAGGTAATCTACATGCGAGATCTCCGAGGAGTCGAGCAACCCGTTTCTGTTCTCATCGTAGCCCGAGGTAAGGTTGTAACCTGTTAGTCCGTTACAACTAGGGTGAGGGGCATACCCACCACTTGCTTCAAACGCTATTCTGATTATATTTGCAGGGCCCTGTATGTAGTCGTTGCTCAAAGAAATACTATAGCTGTAATTGTCAAAATGAGTTATATCATTCAAGCTTCCATCGTCCACCAAGGTGAGGTTCCCATCTCGATATTCAGTGGTGGTTCCTGAGCTAGTTCCATTTTCCAACACGAAGATATCCATCTCGGTAGCAGGAGTCAGTGATGCGGCCATCGGAGAATCTGTCACATGGGCCCATCCATCCAATATTGTAGCGTTCCCAGGAGCTCTGAATCCGGTCAGTGTGGTGGACCCGCCTGCTGTGTTCACTGTGGACGGTCCAGCCCATGAAGTAGTTGCGGCGCTTGTGATAGGTGCTAGTAGCATCAGTAGTACCAAGGCTCCTGCGAGCCTCCTGTGGTAGTTCGACATGCTTGCCCGTATTCTTGTACACATTATGAATGAATTGGTTGTCTTGCATGAACTGAGCTAAAACCGTATGAATTAGTCTGCTAAAATGGAGCCACTGGGGAGAATTGAACTCCCGACCTTCCCATTACCAATGGGATGCTATACCCCTAAGCCACAGTGGCGCTGAATACGGGAATGGCCAGCTACCTTTGGGTGTTACTATTAGAGGACTATCGATTAGCTCAAGACTGTAGTGGGTGTCCGACACTACATAGCCGAGATCGCATAGCCTGGTATTGCGCATGACTGGAAATCATGTGGGTTCATCCCTCCGGAGTTCAAATCTCCGTCTCGGCGCCACTAGAACTGACCAAATAATGCGCAAATCGTCGAGGGGCTTATGTCATCCATCCATCGGTCATGACCATGGAGGGGGCGACTGTGGCGACTGACGACCTCGAAGTCGAAGTGTCTGAAGTCCGAAGATTGTCTGACTTTAGTAAGGTGACAAACCTAGGGGAAAGGTCGAGTCTTCTGTCGTTTATCGATACCCTGTTACTGCAATTTACATTTCACGTACATACTTCGAGAAAATTTTGGGGGAAATATGAGGCTTTAGTGTTGGCTCTCGCATCAGCTTCGGTTGTAATGGGAGCTTGGGATTATGGAATAGATGAGATTTCCTCGGGGGGCGACTGGAGCAGAGGTGGACTGTTTGGCGAGGAGAGTGGTTTCCTCCATCTTGAAGAATGGTCGTTAATGTTGAGCTTGCTAACAATGATGGCCTGGGCATCGGCCTTGGTACTGATGTGGGCCAGATATCCGATAATGAGAGAGAATCTGGTCTTCCTTGTGGTTGCATCATTCTCTGTCCAGTTAGGGCATATCTACTCCCACTCGGGCTCTCCAGACTTCCCCTCTGGTTCGGGGATATCAGATTTTGGAGGAGTAGCCTTGGGGAATCTCGTCATGATTTTCTTAGCTGTTTTTGTTGTCCACAGAGCTGTCACTGAAACTAGGGACATTCATGTCGAAGAGAAGCACTCGCATCCGGATCCCAGGCTGGTTGAAAAGGCATGGAAAGACCATCGCCTTGATGCTTGGAGCGCTAGCCTTGTCATTTGGGTTTTAATGATCAATATCATGTCATGGTCTGGATCTCATGCCATTTCTCAAAGGCCACCATTCGAGGATGAAATACTAGGAATATCTCTATTATATGTCACCTCAGGAATAGTATCTTTCTTCTTACTGATGCACATTGTTTGGTATCCTCATTTCATGCTGGGGGGTGGAGATCACACCATCCAGTCATCAAGGGCCAGAGAGGTCGCAGGGGTTTCGCTGGCCTCTAGAGAAGAGACCTTGCAAGGACTTTGTCCTGTGTGCGGTGCTGAAACTCCCGTCATCAAAAAGCCCAATGGCAAGATAGAGGTCCATTGCTCTGACTCAGAATGCACTGGATGGGGTGTGCCTGGTGAGCCATGTTCTTCGTGCGCCAGAATTCTACCACTCCGTCTTAAGTGTGAAAAATGTGGAAGTAGCTCTTCTGCCACTAGTCACTTCGTCAAGACGGATGCTTGGTAATAGAATATGCCAGAGTGAATATTATGTCTGATGAAGAAATTAAGGAAGACGAGTCATTTATTGACAATTCTTCTCTGAATTTATTGATTAAGGTCACCTCTTCGCTGGTAGTTCTACTCAGTGTATTGATAATTTCTCTGTGGGCTGTATATCAAACCGCAGATGTCACATTCGGTGGCCCTCCCAGTTCACTAGAACTATGGGAGGACGAATACAGGGAGATGACAGGGCTGGACAGGGTTGATGGTTTCGAAGGAAGTGGAGTGAAAATCTGCGTTGTTGATACTGGAATAGATATTAGCCACCCTGATCTAGAATTTGCCAATGTGATTGGTTGGAATGATCTTATTTCTGGTTCTGATTCCCCATATGATGATGAAGGCCATGGAACCGCCATGGTAGGAATTATTGCTTCAAAGGGCGGATTAAATGGAGTTTCTCCAGAAGCTGATTTACTAATTGCTAAGGCCATTTCAGATGATGGGTCTGGAACTGATTCGACTATTGCAGATGCGGTGGATTGGTGCGTAGATGAAGGCGCAGATATCATTTCTCTTAGCTTAGGTGGGAGTCAGGGATTTGGTTCTGGATTCTTCACTACGGACCAATTAGAGGAATCTGTACAAGAAGCGATAGATTTGGGCGTTTATGTTGTGGCGGCTGCTGGAAATGATGGTGAAGATGACGATGGTGATGTGGAGTCGCCCGGTTCAGTGGAAGACGTAATCTGTGTTGGTGCAGTAACTAGAACAAGCTCGATCTGGAGCGGGAGTTCTGTGGGGGATAACAATGGAAGATTATGGCCGAACCCAATTCTCCCCAGGCAGGACCCAGATAAGAAACCAGAAATCGTCGCGCCAGGTCATGAAGTCCCGATCCTGATGGCTCGAAGCACGGGGAGTGGAACTTGGTGGGGGTGGTCAAGTGGAACCTCTGCAGCCACCGCATGGGTTTCTGGCTCTATAGCGATTTTTCTGGAGGCCAACCCTGATATGAAAAGAGATGGAGCGCAAGGGGGGGTTTCTGCAATATCTAATCTGAAAATGATAATGTCACAGAACTCCGAGATGAAGAATGATCAGGAAGATCACGATGACCATTATGGTTACGGATTACTTCGAATAGATTTACTCATAGATGGAACTCAAAATTCCAGTTCAGATTCTGACCCTCTAGGCTCCAGTTTTTCTGATTTGGAAAAATTACAAGACATATATGTGCAAGAAATTCAAGTCACACGTCGGATGATGGCCAGTGTACCGCCTGATAGTTCTACGAAAGAAACAGAATGATTAGCGCTAACATCTTTGATGAATGAAATCCATTGATTGAATGCAATAACCTTGGACTGGGCCTCTGTAGGCTCTTCCCCGGCTACCGGGAAGCCGACGTCGCCGGTAGGGACCTCTGGCTCCGGTACTATCATTATCCCACCTGGTGAAAGTATATCAAATCCCGAGGATGCTGCCACCGGTCTGTCTGAGTCTGGTAAATCTATGATTACTAAAGATACAGGTAATGGAATATCACTAGGCCTGGCCGAAGACGGTAATGATGCGGAGGCGGCAGACCAACTAGTGACTTCTGCAGTTATCTCAATCCACGGCTTAGCAATCACTCTCGACCAAGATTCTGCATTGTATCTTCTGATTAGTCTATCGATAATTACTCCAAATCTAGCTCCTTCTTCGACGATAATAAAGGAGTCTGGCTTTGGTCTGGAAGGACTGTCCGGAATAGAGGGATCGCCACACCAAAGATCGAACAGCCACGCAGAAAGATGCCCTATCCCTCCTCCGACTAGTATGGCATTACCAAGTGGCACTCGTGATACGATATCTCTTATTCTACTCCTCAGTGATCGAGGCATTGTCCGAAGTCCCATCAACAGCATTTGCTCCCCGATAGAAGAAGCTATCTCAGGCTCAGTATCGGTCCTATCTGGATCTTCAGAAAGTAGTCTCTCCAACATCTCTCCCTCTGACATCTGTGGTAGTCCGAAACCATCATTGGCGGATGTCATGAACAGCGATGGAAGCATCATTATTCAAGATTGGTCTGCGAGGATGCCTTCAAGAGACCCATTCGGGCCGGGTAGACATGAGCGGAGTGGGCGATGAGGACGATATTATCGCTGATGTCACTGAATGTCCAACATGTTTGACTACGACAGAACATGAAATCCTGAAAAGAGTTTCCAGGGGCAAAGGAGAGGATCTTTTGGTAAGGTGCGTCGAATGCTCCGTCGTACATCTACTGAAACTTAGGCCGAACTCCTCCGTGAGCATCAAGACTACTCTCTCTGAAGGGTCAGAGAGTTCCTCGGTATTTGTTGAGTCGGATTCTGATGAGTCTATTTCAGTCGGAGATTTATTCGAAAGGGATGGTTCTTTCTGGTCTGTAACAAGGATAGAGATTGGAGATAAGATGTCAGTAAAGTCTTGTAAAGCTGAGGAAATAGTCTCAATGTGGGCAGTGAATAAGAATACATGCGTTGTCAAGATTACCCTCACAGATGAAGAGACTAGTACTGCTTCGACAATTGACTGCGATCCAGAGAAGGAGTTCTCTTGTGGCACCGTTATGAGGATAGATGGCCGTAGATGGAGAATTAGGGCAATCCATACAGGTGAGGGCAGGACATTGAGAGGGAAGAGAGTCGCTGCTGACATACGAAGAATGTATCTTCATCCAGTTGTGAAGAGTTAGCTATCTCCTGTTTGTCCATGGCATGAGTAGGGTCTTGAGGACATGAGTTGCAACTTCTGGGTTTTCATTCAATCTCCTTATCCCATACTCATACCATTGCTGACCATAAGGGACGTATATCCTAGTCAGGTGTCCTTCAGAGTTTAGTTTTCTCCTCAGGTCTCCGCGCACCCCTAATAGGAACTGAAATTCATACCCCGGGCCCTTTCCTGAGAATGGTCTATCGCCACTATCGGGAGAGAGACCGTACTTATCCAATAATGATAGAGAATTTTCAATCACTGGATGGTCATGAGAAGCTATTGCAGTATATGCACCGTTTCTTAGCATATGTTCGATTGCCATGTTTGTAGAATCAACAATTTCTCTATATCCAGTATGGGCTATTTCTTTTGGCTCAAGGTAGATTCCCTTGCAAATCCTAAAGTCTGAGTTATGACCTATTGCTTCGCATATCTTGTCTATATCGGAGATGGTTCGAAATAGTCTCCCTTGCAGAACTACACCAATATTTTTCAGCCCTTCAGACCTGATCCTAATCATCAATTCAATTGTTGAGTCGGTTACTCTGCTATCTTCCATGTCCAGTCTTACAAAAATATCGTTTTCAGAGGCCTTTCTCGTAATATTTAGGATATTTTCGAATGCTAATTCTTCGTTGATCAATAGTCCAAAGGCGGTCGGTTTAATCGATATATGGGCATCAATATTATTTTCTTTGATTGAGTCGATTAGTTGAGCGTATTCTTTCAGGAAGAAGTTAGCCTCATCAATAGAAGTAATTTCCTCTCCGAGTACATCAACTGTAAAACACGCCCCTTCAGAAGAGAGGCTTTTCATTGTAGTTATTGCATCCTCCAGCTTTGGCCCGGCTACGTATCTGCTCGCCACCATGCGGATTATTGGTTTTGGAGCCAGTGGCATAGTCGCGACTATCAGCTTCCCCAAGAACGCCATTAACAACCCGAGGAGGAGTCGAGACTTCACAATTACTCTTGGGGGATCTCTTTACCTCTACGGATTAGTATGTCATTTTCAGCGAGTAATTCCCTAATTTCTTCTCTTTGCCAGCCCTTGAAAGATTTCCGATCAAGATGCACGAATATGTCTGCCCCAGGAAATGCTTGCTTAGTGGATTCGATAGCTGAAAGAATGGAGTCCTGCCACAAAATATTTGAATTCCTGCCAGCAATATCTTCAGTCATACCGAAATCTAGCGAATAGCCTGCCAAAACATGGCCTAACCAGATGTTTCCCTTCTCCACCACTGCTTTGTGCCTAGGTGCATAATGCCCCCCTCCAAGCCCAACCATGACATTCCCTTTTCCTTTCCACTCACCCAGTGGAGTACTACCATTCAGGCCCAGCACTTTGCAAAGAACACTGGCCCACAGGTTGAGCGCATCTTCTCTACTCCAGTCAGACTGTGTAGATCCTATCTCGATGTAGAGAGTAGGAGATTCTAGAACTGGTCCGTGATGTGTTGCCTCCAATGTGAGGTCAAAATATTCATCCAATCTTTTCTCTCGTGCCTCCTTCAACATTTCCCTGTACAGTGATGCAAACCTCGGAGATGGAGGGACCAATTGTCCGTTGATACCGCCTGATTTCCCAGGCAATCCAGGCGGATAAATACCAGGTAATCCGATAGCATGCAGGGTTATTGCAGGAGTGTCTGTTGAAGATACATGCCTAGAAAGGACTAGGACTTCGTTTATTTCACAAGAGACCTCTTTTTCATGAGTCAAATCTATGGAGTCTGCATGGACGTGGATATTTTCAATAGATAGGATGTGGACATCAGAAATCAGGTGTTTCACTACGCGACCATGGGAGTAAAACTCCTCTTCACCCCACTCAGAGGCCCTGAGTAACGAGTCTCGTAGGTTAACCGATGCATCATCGGACTCGGAACATAGAATCAGTGTCGCCATATTTCTCGCAGGGGAGCCATGTATTCAATATTACAGCCACACCTTCAAGCAGTAGAGTCTTGCCGGGGATTCAGTATGGTCGATGACATAGGGTTCAATCCTATCAGGATTGATAGAGGGGGAGAGCACTCTATGATAGTCGGCTCGGACGGGCAAATGCTGGAAATCGATAGTCAGAATGAGCAGGTGAATGAGGGAGCGATGTATCCATTTCCAGGAGTTTCATCGTGTGGGGTCGTTAGCTCCGATCATTGGATTGGCTCGTGGGTTGACAGAAGTATGAGGAAGGCCTACATGGGCTCATTTCCATTGGGTGAAAAATGGGAATCTGCTAACTCAGACTCTGATGGCTCGGAAAATGGAGATGTTGATCATTCAGTAAGTAAATCTGCCTCTTGGACCAGAGAACTGCAGTCCGAGCCTCTAGCTATGTGTATGGTTGATGGAAATATCGTTTTTGCTTGTCTTGGTTCTGGGATATACATGATAGACGGGAACGCGAGTGAGATTTGGAGGTCACCATATCCCCGGTGGAGAGAGCTTGAAGACTTAGTTGGAATTGATTCGATTGTTTCCCTCCTACTAAAGGAGGATGAAATATATGCATTCTCATCATCTGGAGGTTACTCGGTTATCTCGAAGGCTACCGGACATGAGATAAATAATGGTATTCTATCAAACCTCCCAGATAGGGTACATGACGTTAGATATGATCAGGATTCCGGATGGATAATAATGCTACATGGCAAGAATGTAGCCATAATGAATGACCTGAATTCGAATCCAGCCATTTTCAGAGTTCCCGGACCTGTCATGGATGTGTTCCCTTGCGAGGGAGGGTGGAAATGGACAGGATGGAGGCATGATGGATATTTCTCTAATGGGAGACTGAGTACCTTCGGAAGGAATGAGGTAGGAATATCTCTATTCAACAATATAGTACTGACCAACAGTGGTACTTGGAAAATTTTTGAGGGCGATGATCAGAAGTTCTTGTGAGCTTCTTTTCCATCGTTCAAGAGTGTGTATCCGCACTTGCCACACGATTTGCGATCTTTGTGAACAGCTAGGAAAATACCTGGACCGCACCTAGGGTCGGGACAGAACTCGCCTCGTACTAATTTGTCATCTTCGACCTTGTATTTTGACCACTTCGAGTTTGCATTCGGGCTGTCTGACATCACTCATCCCCCCCTTCTCCGTCAGCAGTTGGGTCATCTCCTCTGACCTTCTTGTGCCTCTCAACTATGAAATCTGGCTCGATAGTCGATGCTTCCTCTGTAGAGTATACGAGTGCCAGTCCAGTAGTTCTTGGCATTCCAAACCTAGTTGAAACGTTCTTGATGAAAATAAGCTCTTCCTTTGAGCCGGGTTCGACCTTAGCAGCGGCAGAAACCATCTGTGAAAGATCGGGAGTGGGAGAATTAGGGTGGTCCCAAACGAATCTAATTTCGACCCTGTTTAGCAGTGGGTTATCTTTTCTATCAATTACTTGCATTTACTCACCTACCTGATGTTGACTTTCAGAGCATAATTACCCGGCCTCGTAATATTGAGCCTCTTGGCGACTTCTGATCTGCCTGGATTAAGAATTACTACAAATCCTTGCCAATCAGTAGTTACAGGAGAGTTAGGGCAATGAGGGCATATTACTGGGTCATTTTTGTTATCTGGCTCAGGGAGAATCTGATTACATTCGCCACATGCAAATGGTTGCTTGGCCATTTCAATCATTCTCCGTAATCCAACCAGCGGCGCCGAGCCCGTCCATCTTACAATTAAGACCAATCTTACTTGCCCTCGGGTCGTTCTGATTGATAGCTTTGGAAACTACCCTGGAGCGTACATGGGACCCTTCTTCTATGTGCTTCCCAGATTGAGCCCCCTCAATTCTCCTAATGCCCATGTTAACCTGAATTGGTTCATCTAAAATTTGTGATTTGTGGAGTAGTGCCTCGACGGGTCCAATCCTTACGAATGCTCCGTATTCAGAAACATCGGATACATATCCATCAACAACTTCGTTATTCTCCATGTTGAAGAGGAGCGCCTTGAAGCTGACAGCTTGATAGATTGCACCATCCCCATGTATGATTTTTCCCCTTCCAACTGGCTTGTGATCAAAAGTTAAAACAGTGTAGTTTTCATCAACGTCGAATCGTCCCTCGAAGGCATCATTAGCGAGACTGTCTATGTGATCGACTAGACTCTGTCCCTCTCTAATATACTCTGCTGGGATACGAATAGTGTCTTCTCGCTCAACAATGCTGTACATTTTTTT
>CEWK01005799.1_pt1 | contig 13217 bp, 17 predicted proteins | sample 531431 | NCBI WGS metagenome assembly CEWK01 (sample SAMEA2623059, study PRJEB7988) | marine metagenome | isolation source: saline water (ENVO:00002010), including
TTCCGTAATGCTTATGGCATTGGCTAGGAATAATCTATTGCCGTCTATGCCAATGTTGCCTGATGGATCACTTAAAATAGAAAATGTCAAGTTGTCGTTGTTTGCATCTGAACCATACACATAGCCAAGTGTTGTGCCTACTGCTAGGTTCTCATTTCCGGTTATGTCATTTGGCATATCCAACCATGGGGCGACATTTATGTTCTGTTCTTCTGCCAGGTCGGCTATGAATGCATCAAACCAGTCATCTGCAATTATTTGATTGTTGTAAAGATCCTCATTGTTGTCTACCACGGCAAAATAATCATCCTGGCCCTCATCTTCTTGTGCATAATAGTCATCAGCATTGTTAATGCCGGCACCAGCACCATCTATGAACTCTTCTATGTTCATGGCATTTATAACCGCCATGTCTTGCACGTTTTGATCTATCTCTTCAGGCAGTGCTTCTTGAACTTCTTGATTATTAAAGAAATCATCAGCCTCCTGTGCAAACACATTGTTTTCAACTGCATTCTGTCTCTCATCCTGCAAGAAAGCATCAACATCCTCGACAATTATCTGTTCATCCTCAGGTACGTCAAACACATCATCATTATCATTGAATCCTGGACCTTCATCAATTAACTGGTCTTCAAGTTCGTTAATCTCTTCCACCAATAAATCTCTCTCCCAATCCTGTAGTTCTGGATTGTTCACTGCATCTTCTTTTAGATAGTTTAGATATCCTTCATCAACGCCCTGTTGGTTGTCTTCTAACCTCTGTTCAAATTCTATGACCTCTTCAAACTGCTCATCTATCACAATGAACTGCTCATTGATCTCTTCAAACTGCTGGTCCAGTTCCTCGTATTCTTGATCTAGTTCTTGGAAACCTTGATTAACTTCTTGGAAACCTTCGTCAATCTCTTCAAACTGTTCATCAAGTTCTTGGAATTGTTCTTCAATTTCTTCTATGGCTTCTTGGTCACCTTCTCTGTAGGCACGTTCCGCTTCTGCTTCTAAAGCCTGTGCTTCTTTTTCTAGTTCCTGTGCTTTCTCGTCCAACTCCTTGGCTTTTTCTTCTAACTCCTGTGCCTCTTCTTGCAGTTCCATGTCCTTTTCCATTAGTTCATCCACTTCACCAATTAGTTCTTCCTGTTTGGCATCTAGTTCTTCCAGTTTCTCTTCAACGTTCTCTTCAGCGAAAATGTCAACTACTTCCTCATCTTCTTCCACTTCGTTACGATTTTCCTGTACATTTATTTTTTCTTCTTCTAATTTTTCTATGATGTTCTCTTGAAACTCTTCTATAAGTTCCTCGGGTGCTTCTTCCATGAACTGTTGTATCTCTTCAGGTGGTATGAAGTTCTCAAACTCTTGAACGAATTCTTCTTGGAATATTTGAAACTCTTCTACGATTGCATCAAATTTTTCTTCAACAAGGATGATCTCTCTTTGGATTATCTCTTCTTTTTCTATAACTTGAAGCACTTCTTTTTCTACTATTTCTACTTTTTGCTCTATTTCCTCAAATTTTTCTTCTACGAATTCCACCTGTTGTTCCACTTCAACAAATTCTTCTTTTACTTCTACAAACTCTTTCTCTATTTGTTCTACTTTCTTTTCAACAAACTTCTTCTCTTCTGCAACTATTTCTATCTCTTGTTCCAACTCTTGTACTTCTTCTTCGATCTCTTCAAATTCTTCTTCGAGTTGTTCCAGTTCTTTTTCTATTTTTTCTCTTTGTTTGTCATTGATTCTTCTATCACTTAATTTTTCTTCCAGTTCCTCGATCTCTTCTACAACTTCTTCTTGTTTCTCTTCGATCTCTTCTTTCTCCTCAACCGCTTCTTCTAATTTTTCTTCTAGTTCTTCTTTCTGTTCCACGGCCTCTTCTACTTCCTCTTCAAGTTCTTCAACTTTCTCTTCAAGTTCTTCGGCTTCTTCTTCAAGTTGTTCTTTCTCTTCTTCTAATTTTTCCGCTTCTTCTTCCAACTCCTCTTTCTCTTCCTCTAGTTCTTCTTTTTCTTCCTCAAGTTCTTCTGCCTCTTCCTCGGCTTCTTCTTTCTGTTTGACTGCTTCTTCTGTTTCTCTTTCTACCTGTGCAACTTTTTCAGTTTTTTTGGTTGTTGCTATTGTGCTGGCAAATTTCTTAAGAACTTCTGTCTTTTGTAATATGACAGGAACAGTTGGTACAGTGTATGCATCAAATATGGTTGTGGCTTGGTATGCTTCGGTCAATAATACTTCACCCGATTCATTTTTAATCATTACCTCGCCCACGGTGCCATCCTCATTTGGAAGTAGCACTATCTCGTTTTCTTCACCTTCTGTGTTGGCTTTACCCGCAACCTGTGTTCCCCTGACACCGATTGTTAATACAGGTGTGGTTACCTGCATGGCATCATTACCTGTCTTGGCAATCTGTCCTGAAACGAAAGAGAAGTTACCTGTAATAATATTTGCATTCATTGAACCTGTAGTCGGTTCTTCAGGATCGTACACAAAGTCATCTATGACCATTGTGGCACCTGGGTCGATTGATATTGAAGATTCATCAGCAAACGCAATACCCACCGCTCCACCTGACTTGTCACCAACTACGTCATTCAGGTAAATGAAATCACCCTCATTTAATTTAATGTTTTGATTCTTTCTTATTACAGATACAGGCCCGTCAGTTATTGTTATTTTACCTATGGCATTCGGATCCTCAAAGGCTACATATGGTTGGTCAAGAGGTTGGCTGTTCACAGCCAGTAGGTTAACAATGTTTCCTTTGAGAATAGATCCGTTTGATGTAACGAGGTCCGGAGATGTGAGAAAATAGTTATTGAGCAGAACCGTCTCACTGTTTCCTGATAGGTCTCTGGTATTAATTGAAAGGTCATCACCCGCACGAACAAACTTACCCTTAGATAATTGTTCATTAGATACTTCTATCTTGTTTGATGGACCTGCCATTTAGTACGTTAACCTCGCTCACTTTTATTTAATTTTGTGCGTATATTTTAATTGTGCGTACATAATGATTTTTTGCATATCTGGTATGCAAAGTTAAAGTTTTATAAAGGAAGAAAAATATTGTTAAATACATTAAATGAAAGAAATTCTTACTGCTCTCATGCTTTGGCTGAGTGCAAACACACCATTCCAGGCTCATTCCGAACTACCAAAGGTAGTGTTCTTACCTATCGAAACAATGGAACAAATGTTTTATGGCGATAACGAATATGAACCAGATCAACTTCATGGAATGTACAACAAAGACATCGATACAATCTATCTTCCGGATGACTGGAATCGCAATTCTGCATGGGATATGGGAGTCTTAGTACACGAAATGGTGCACTATCTACAGGATCAGAACGAAATGAAATTTAACTGTTCAAATGAGATGGAGAAAATGGCATGGCCTATACAACAATTTTATCTCAAAAAAGTGCATGATTATGATTGGGACTATGACCAACTTTGGTTTTTAGTGATCAGTAACTGTAACGAACCATATAACTTTTAATCTTTAAAAATTTTTGAAGTGAAATCAGCAGTCTTGTTTTGCACTGCTCGGCTGACGCAAGTTTCCCAAAGGTCTTCGGTCTGAGGTCCAAACACAATTTTTTCATCGTAAGGTAAAATCAACCAACTAAGGCTTTGTGGTTTTGGAGGCACAGGCTCAAGTTCTGATTCAAGTTGACCTTGTTCCCAATTGGCAAGGCCCAGTGTTATCAACTTTTGTTTTGGCCCTTGTCCTTCTGCAACCATTTCTAGCATTCTTTTATCGAGTGTGAAAGCAAGTTCTTGCTCTTTAGCAGTGTTCGAACTGCCGAGCATGACTTCTTTTGAGTGCAAGACTCCAAGAATGTTTGTCAAAATTGGTCCACCATAATACACAGGAGGGTTTACATCTACGTTTCTCTTGATCATTCCTTCTTCACACACATGTTTGAAATCAGGATGAGTGCATTTTTTGTTGATTATTACACCACCCGCACCTGAAACATCATGTCTCCAGATGTACACGACAGACTTTTGAAATCTCCAATCCGGCATACCCGGAGGTGCTACAAGCAATTTGCCTTGTGTATCTATCATACACTCTTACTTATTTTGTCAATTGCTTGAAGTTTTATTAGCAGACTTTGTAGATCTTTTAGGTGCAAATTGTTAGGTCCATCAGATGCGGCATTGTCTGGATCATCATGCACTTCCATGAAAACTCCTGCAACACCCACAGCAACAGCCGCCTTTGCAATTACTGGTATGTGTTCTCTGTTACCACCTGAACTTGTGCCTTGCCCACCTGGTTGTTGGCAACTGTGCGTGGCATCTATTATCACAGGATAACCTGTCTTTTTCATTTCATGTAATCCTCTCATATCACTTACAAGGGTATTGTAACCAAAACTTGTTCCCCTGTCACATAACCAAATTTTATTGTTACCGGTTGATGCCAATTTCTCTGCAACATTTTTCATGTCCCATGGTGCCAGGAACTGTCCTTTTTTACAATTGATGTGTAATCCTGTGTTGGCCGCCGCCAATAGCAAGTCTGTTTGTCTGCACAGGAACGCAGGTATTTGCAGTGCGTCCACATGTGGTGCTACTATGTCACACTGTTCTGCTGTGTGTATGTCTGTGATTATTTTTAATCCTTTAATTTTATCTTTTAAATTGTCAAATATTTCCATGCCATGTTCAAGACCCGCTCCACGTTTACCATGTAACGAAGTTCTGTTGGCTTTGTCAAAACTTGATTTGTATATCAGTTGGATATTTAAATTGTTCGTGATCTCTGTGAGTTCACTAGCCATCTTGTATGCGTGTTCTTCAGATTCTATCTGACAGGGACCGGCTATCAAGAAGAAAGGCTTTTCGTTGCCTATGTTTAAATTCATAAACGTATTTAAAACTTGAATGTAGTTTGAGGAAATAAATCGGCTTGGTCTGGTGAAGCAACGTATATTGTGCCTACTGCAAGATTTTGTACAAGTTCATCTATATTTCTTATCACATTTGACCATTGGCCGCCTAAACTCATAAAAATTATTCCTACAAATTTATCTTTACCTGCCGCGGACATATTTTGATAGTTTGTGTAGGCCATTTTGGTGTGTTCTAATTTTGCAGTTGCTTCGTCTTTTGCCATTATTGCTTTGACAAACCCACCAATGTTATCACCCACGTGTCTAAATATTGCTTTTGTTAATGCTACTACCTGTTCTTGTTTTGGATTAGAGGCAATTAAGTCTTTTAAATTTACTCTTGGTTTCTCAATTTTTAATTGATCTCTAACATTTTGAATTGTGTTCATATCAACTTTTGCTTTTCTACCATCGAACAATCTACCTGGTTTGGCAACACTGGCTTTTATTTCAAAATGGCCAGCACCATCTATATAGATATCACCTGCTCCTGGTCTCGAACCACTATGGAATATTTGTGGACTCAACACGGACAAACATACTTCTGCAGGACCAATACCTTGGTTCTTTAATTTGTATAATCTTTCAACGACCCTACCCATATGATTGTCAGGCTGATATCCTACAAATATTTGAGACCAATCTTTTTTGCCTGGTTCTAACAATGCTTGAACATTCACAAGGCCTTTGGGATATGCATTTATAAATGCTTCAATATCCTGTGTTGTTGGTTTTGCGTTGAATATTTGTTCTGTGACACTTGCTAATACTTTTTTAGCGTCTGGGTCATTTTCTAATACTCCTTGCACTCTTTGTTTTAATCCGCCACCTTCCAATGCCATTAACACTTTTTGTAACACTTTCTCATCTAAGGCAGGATCATTAAGTTTATTCTTGATCATTTGTAGCAATTCATTTGTGGGTGCTTCTCTCAAGAACCATGGAGTATCAAATGATTCCTTCTTCATGAATCTGTGTATTAGGTCTTTGTAGAGTCTATCGTAAGAATCTTGGCTGATTTGTTCTTTGTCGCGCCTTGCTTGTAGGTCAAGCACACCTGTGATAAAATCTGGATATTCTGCGACACTGGGCATTTTAATAACCTGCCTCTCAGGTTTCTTTGGAAAGGGTATTATATCTGCTTCTTTTTCAAACCATGGTTTCATGTGTGTATTTAACCTTAAGACTGGTTCCGTTTACGCAGTGTATCGTTTATCTTTATGCTTGTTTCCAGTTGTGTGAACGGTTTGTTAAGTATCTCACGTGCAAACCAGGCCAGTGCATTGGTGTCTTTGGGGAAGCATGATCCTGCATATCCTCGCTGTCCGTCGTTGCCAGGCACTTTCATATGGGTGTCGCCTATACGAGGATCATTAGCGATGATATTTGTAAATGTCTGCCAATCAGCACCTCTCGCCGCTTTGAGCACGTCATACATTTCGTTCATGAATGTGACCTTGGTTGCAAGGAAACTGTTGATGCAATACTTCACCATAGAAGCAGTGACCATGTCTGTCTTGTAGACAGGACAAGAATTACAAATAGAATGTGCATTATATAATTTCTCAACCTCTTCTGTGTCCTTTAAACTTCCGCCAAAAACGTGCATGGCAGGATTTTTGAAATCCTCTATGTGATTTTTCTCTGTAAGGAATTCTGGATTGTACACTATCCGTATGTCAACACACTGTTCTTGTAATGCCTGTAACTTATAGGCAGGCACGGTGCTTTTAACAATCACAAGATGTCCTTTGAAATTGTTCAATTTCTGTAAAACACCTTCCAGTATGTCTGTGTTGCACTCTCCTGTTTCCAACTGTGGTGTAGGAACCGCCACAAATGTGGCGTTGGGTTTAAACTCAATCAAACTTTCAATGGTGTTGCTACTGTAATATTTTGGATCGACAATGTACTTGTTGACGTTTTTGGTGAATCCTTGATTTACCGCTGATCCTACAAATCCATGTCCTACAATACCTAATTTCATAATATATCAAATGTTCCTAATATCATACAGACTAACATATAACCTAGATAGCCTAACATAATATAACCTATTATTCTTTCTGGCCAACTAAACATACTTTTTTTCATTTTCTCAAATACATCCAGCAGTAAGGGAAAGCCTCGTCTGCCAATTTATCTATCACGTTTGCAACGTCCTGTGTTTCCTTCTGAGTGTCTGGTTTGCATCTCAGGTTACACACCCTTGCAAAGGCGTACACTGTGCCGGACCATATCCATTCTGTCATCATTGACTGTGGCAACACCATACGTGCCTGTTCTGGTGCAACACCTTTTTGAATCATTGTGTTATAAAGTATCAAACAACTTTCCATTGTTGTTTCTAAGTTATGATCTATTGTTTGTCCTAGTTCAACTTCACCATCTGAACCTTGTTTTGAATTTACAGGACGACCTCTCCATGCTGTTGGTTTGTATATCTCAGGTGGAAAGTCTACATAACGTCTTGATACTTCATTCCATACCAGTCCCACTTGATGTTTCACAAGTTGCCTTGCAACAAATATGGGTGCCTTTATCCTGAACTGCATTGATGCGTGTGCGAAAGGTGACCAGTGTTCATGTTCCGCAAGGTACTTGATCAATTTTTCATCTTTTACTGTAAATGTTTTGCTCTCTTTGGAGTAACTTACCCTAGCGGCATTGACCACACTGACGTCATTGCCCATTTTGTCTATAAGTTCTACACTGATCATAGTCCCATGAGTTCACGTATGTCGGGTTGAATCATCTCTCTTCCCCACTGTGGTATCATTGTGATTTTTACCTTACATTTGAATCCTGGCATATTGCCTTCAATCTTTTGAATTATCTCTCTTGGCATTGAATCTGCCGCTGGGCAAAATGCACTGGTAAGGCTCATCAACACAAACACATATTGTTCTGTGGTTATCTTTACATCGTATATAAGGCCGAGTTTGTATATGTCAACACTGATCTCAGGATCATAAACAGTTTCTAGTTCTTCTCTAACCTTTGCGATATATTTTTCCTTCATTTCAGGATCGTCTTTGATATCGTCTAAGTTTGCCTCTAAGGCTGGATCGACCGCTGGAGTCGGTTGAGGAGGCCAGTTTGGAGCAAACCTCTGCTCAGGCATTTCTATATCATCAATCTTTTTATCTTGGTCATCCATTTTGTGCTATACCAACCACCCTTTCTATGAGACTTGCAAACCCAACCTGTCTTTGCATAGTCAACAATTCTCTTATTCCTAAAGGCATGAAACTTTCTAAAGTAAGATGTGCTACTTCGCTTCTGTGTTCTCCATTAACCATATCCAATATAACTTTGGCTGTGCCTTTGGTCATATGCGAATCGGCATCATGTTTATATTCCATAGTTCCATCTTCAAGAACTTTACCTGTCACCCATAAGTTAGAAATACAGCCACGTATTTTGTTTCCTTCTGTTTTATATTCGCTAGGTAATGGTTCTACTTTTCTTGCTTGATCGATAATGTATTCGAGCCTGTCATGGCCTTCAAGCAGTGACATATCCTCACCTCTTTCTTTAATTTTATCAATAATCATTATCGCTGTCTCTTATTAATTCTACTAATTTGTCATGCTTCCTTTTTTTGACAAATTTTTCTTCGTCTGTGTATTTGCTTAATTTTTTAAGACTGTCTTCTGCATACCATAATATTTTGTATAGATCCTTCTTGGCTCCCCATGTGGACCACCCATCCATTTTTGGATCTGTTGCCGCAATAACAATTTTATCTATTTGCGTTTTTACTTTTTTTATGCTCCAATCTATAATCATTTGTCTTTAAAATATTTTTCTAACCTTCCTGGTTCTCCTGAGTGTTTCTCATAGTCGGGTAATGGGTCTTTTTTATCAGTGATCACCGCCCATTGCTGAGACCACTTTCCGTTGAACTCTACCCATTTCTCTCCTTCTGGATCTGTGTCTGGGAGTATTGCATCTTCTGGACACTCTGGTTCACAAACACCACAGTCAATGCATTCATCAGGATTGATAACCAGCATATTCTCTCCCTCATAAAAGCAATCCACCGGACACACAGATACGCAATCCGTATGTTTGCACATTATACACTTGTCGTTGACTGTGTATGTCATTCATTAATCCAACTTCTTTAAAGATTCTAATTTATCTTCTGCGTGTGCAAGTGCTTCAAGTTTCTTCTCAGCAGTGATCACGTAGTCGATATGTTCAGCAACGCCGATTGGTTTATCTAAAAAAGTTTTTAGATCCGCCTTAGCAACTTCAACGTCTCCTTCGATTTTTTTAATAAGTGCATCTTTGATCATTATTTCTCCTTTTATATATTATATAATCACTTTGGTTAAGTGTCAACTACCACCAATATTTTTCCTTGTAATCTAGTAGTTTTCTCACACATACATATTCGTCCATGTAGTATCCTGGAAATATAGGTGGCTCATTCCTTACATATGAATCGTGTTTGGTAAACCACAGTATTGGGGATTGGCTTAACTTAAATGTTTTCCTTAGAGCCGCCACTGGATCTCTATACTTGTCGTACACGTAGTCAAAACTGAATTCATTTATTAATGATATAAAAAGATTGGCAGGTATCTTTGGGTATATTGTAATTTCCATTTCAAATGTGATAGAATCTTTAATTTTTTGTTTGCTCCATCTCCACGCAGGTCTGATGTCATCCACAGGCCAGGTCTTATTCATACTGAAGTAAACTTCATCTATATAATCTAGATCTATATCAATAGGTTCTACACTTATAGGTAACCACGTGAGATCCAAAGCGATTGTGCAATTTTTTTCTTTTGCTTCTTTAATCTTATTTTGTAATTCTTCCTTGGAATAATACAAGGTTGGAAATTCTATTAGCACATGGCTGTTTTCTAAAATTTCATCTTCAAATAGATCTTTTATTTTATGCGAATAATTTTCAAAGTATCTATAAAAGTAGTATGCTTTCTTGGTTATGTATAAGGTATTTGATCTATTTGCGAAACTTTCTAGGCATGGGATAATACCATTAGAAAAATTAAATTGTTGCATAGATTCAAAATTGTCTATCTGTATCCTTGTAGATTTATTAATCCATTCTTGTATATGCTTCCTACATTCTTCTACCTTGAGTGGAAATTTAAATTCCTTCAAAGTTTTCACATCAATAAAATCTATAATCTCTTGGGTTTTTGGAGCCAACGATCCAATGTGCATAAATTTTGTATCTCTGTTTAAGTTATCCAAAGTTTTTTCTCTGTAATGAGGGCCTTGCACCATTGGCCATTTTACATATTCAAACTCTTTATCCGCAATGGTATAGGCCGCTTGAGATAATAGATCTATTTTGTGATTAACAGTAAATGACATGCTTCCAACATATCCAAAGTAATTATTATTGTTAATACTAGAATTAACTTTGTGATACGAACTGTCTATTGTGTAAGGCAAAAATTTAAATTTGTCTTTGTACTCGTATCCATTAATGGTTACACTTTCGAGTTCCGCAAAAGAATTAGTATCGGCTGGATCATCTTTTGAAAACAGTATATCTATAGAATTTTCTTCTTTAAGGATCTCTTTTGTTATTGAATGATCCTTGATTATTTTTTTATTACAAAATATTTGGATTTTTGCTGTTCCATGGCAATCAAAGACGAACTTTATTTCATCTATAGGAAAGTCAAAATTCATTACATGTCTTTCAATTTTTGTTCGAGTTCGAAGTATCCGCCAACATATTCTTCATTAAGCCAAATCTGAGGCATAGTTTTGGCGTTTGGCACCAGTTCTAATAGATCTTGTATTTTGTGTCCATCCGCTATATTCTTTTCTTCTACTTCAATACCTTTACTCTGCAATAACGACTTTGCTTTAACACAATATCCACATGCAGGTTTGCTCCATACTATTGCTTTCATTCATCCATCCTTTCTAATTGTTCTCTGGCTCTTACCCATCCGTAAAAAATTAAATCAAACCAAATCAAGTTTACTAAAAATCCTAAAGTTGTATACATTATGCCAAAAATAAATTGTGGAATAATTACAAGCACGAGAGCCAACATCACGAGATATCTTCTCACATATTTTTTAGGCACCGTCCAGTAAATCCAATTCATAACAATAATTATCTATGTCAGTGTTTCGTAGTCTTCTAACTGACCTTCCCTTTCAAGTTCGTTGGTTACACAATGCAAACCGTTATCCCAAAAAGTCGTTGCCCTCAAATCAACAGACACACAATCAACTCCGTGTTTTTCCAATTGGCTAAAAAGTCTTTTGTGTTTACCGGTGAACAAAACTGTATTTTCATTTATACTAAGACTGTTGATGTTGTAAAAAGTTTCTTCGGTGTTAGTTTGTAAGAAATTGTAAAACTCCTGTGCTATCACAGGATGATATCTTTTGTGTCTGTGTTGGCCTAAATGTGACAACACTCGATTGGTATCGTTATCGATATATACCTTGTCCCAATTTTTAAAGTATTCGGGTAACTGGCTCGGAGACAACCATGTCATTAATAAACCAGGCCTAACTAAAAAAATATAACCGTCTAGATGTCCAGATACATCAACGGTGTGTATCCTTATATCTTTGTTAATATTCTTTAGCCAGTCTATAAAAATTGTTCTACCTTTTTCATTACCATCTTTGGACAGGTCTTTTGATATGAACACATCCTGGCCGCACCTCAAAACAAATGCAGTGCTAAACAAAGGCCTCTCCATTTGATTTGGCAAAAAAGTTTGAAATTGGTCAGCAAAAATATCATGATGAGGCAATTCATAAGTGCTATTGTACTTGTTATCATTAAACACATGTTTGCAAGAATAAGGCACATCCTTGTTCCATACAAAGGCAGTGTTACCTACAAACAAGTTATCACCATATATTGTAAACAAATCCCTAATCCCTAGCGGCGGGGTGTTAATAATCTTACCTGTGTTGTCAGGATAATCTTGTTTACTTCTAAATGTTTTAACATTGTAAGATTTTAAAACATTTTCCAAATTATCTAATTCTTCTATACCCAGTCGTATTATCTCTTTGAAATATTTTTTATATCTGTTTGTAAGATTTATATGAGGTAGGATATTTTCTGCAGGAGTTAAAGTTCCTACTACACATGACTTCAGTGGTTGAAATTCGCTCCAGACTGACATAAGTCTAATTATTCAGACTGTTCAAAAGTTTTTTTACTTTTGGTATTTTATTTCTTCCAATTCCGTGTAAAATTATTTTATAGACCCATTGGGTAATGATATTTGCATCTTGATATTTTTTTGTGTAGTGATAGAAGTTTTGTATAGCATCAAATGATGCTTCTACTTGATTTGCCAGTTCTACTTCTTTGATTTTATCCTGTGATAATTTAATAAGACATGTATGAAATCTGGCAGTTGCAAAGTCTAGGGTGCCAAAAAGCATATCAACATAAGTGTTTCCTGGAACTCTATCATTACAAGCCGCAACAATCTTTTGATTTTTCACTACATAATCTTTAAGGTTCATTTCTTTTTGACTTTAACTTGAAGAGGGAAATTTTCCTGCCTGGCAAGTAAAGTTGTTTCTATGCCTTTTTGTTCTGCAACCTCGTGAACATATGATCCAACTATACCCTGTCCGTCTTCGTGTATTTTTCTAGTAATGTTTTCTGCTTGTTCTTGATTTTTGTTAAAGATCTGTTTCAAAACTTTAATAACAAATTCCATTGTGGTGATATTATCGTTTAAAAAAATCACGTCCCATAGTCCAGGTTCATCTAATTTTACCTTTTCTTTTGTCAGTGTTTGTACGTCTGCCATTGTCATCCTTTATTATAACATATAAATTAAATTAGTCAATTTAGATAGGGTGTTTTACCACCCTATCCATTTGTTTTTTGCTTTACTTGATATCGATGAGTTTTGCTTTTTTATGTTCCGGAATAATTCTCTCCAGACTCACTTTTAGCAAACCATCTTTAAGTTCTGCACCTTTGACCTCTACATCGTTTGCAATGGTAAAACTTTTAGAGAACATCCTCTTTGATATACCTCTGTGTATTACATTACCATCCTCGTCTTTGGTCTCTTCCTGTTTCTTGGATTTGACTGTAAGTAGGTTTTCCTTGTACTCTACTTCGATGTCTTTCTTGTTGAATCCTGCAAGTGCAAGTTCAACGTCGTAAGAGTTCTCACCAGTTTTGACTATGTTGTATGGTGGGAAATTGGCAACAGATCTTCCAAAGAAACTGTCGTCCATCATGTGTTCGAAGTGATCGAACATGTCATCGAACCCTACGGTTATTGGTCTTAGGTTATTAAAAATAGATAGATTG
>CEWK01133158.1_pt1 | contig 13211 bp, 11 predicted proteins | sample 531431 | NCBI WGS metagenome assembly CEWK01 (sample SAMEA2623059, study PRJEB7988) | marine metagenome | isolation source: saline water (ENVO:00002010), including
GCAAAATTTTAGCTACCAGGCATCTTTGATTGATAAAGTATTAATTAAAGAACTAGCAAAGCAACAAAGTTTTTCAGAAACAGATTTTGTAAAATCGCATAAAAAAAGAAATTTGACCGTAAATGAATTTATCGAACTGAAATCTGATCGTAAAAAATCAACGGACCGCCTTGATATTTCTTACCAATATAAAAACTCCCCTTTCGGGAAGGCGCTCATTATGAACAGCAAGTATGGGGTCTGCGGTTTGGCATTCTGCGATCAGGTCAATGAAGAGATTGCCTTGGCTGATATGATGTCGAGATGGCCCTCAGCAGCTTACAATGAAGAAAAAATCTTTTCCGATTTAGAATTCAAATCTGTTTTAGAGCAAACCACTAAAATCAACCTATGTTTAACTGGAAGTCCACTACAAGTTCAGGTTTGGAATGCATTATTAAAAATTCCAGCTGGAAAAGTTACAAACTATAAAACTCTAGCCAAACATATAGGTAAACCAAAAGCCGTTAGAGCCATAGCAACTGCAATTGGTAAAAATCCATTATGTTGGCTCATCCCATGCCACCGAGTTGTGAGGACAAATGGCGATTTGGGCGGCTATCACTGGGGACTACAAGTTAAAACGGCAATGCTAAAATTCGAATTAAATTAAAATTGACTTAGTTTGATCGGTAAAAAAATAATATAAAAACGTCGCTATTCACGCTCTATTGCTATTGCTGTCCCCTCACCACCACCTATACAAACTGCCGCAATTCCACGCTTCATTTCATATTTTTCGAGTGCATTCAGAAGAGTTACCATTATTCTCGCACCAGAAGCTCCTATTGGATGTCCAATTGCACAAGCCCCGCCATGAACGTTCATTTTTTTTCTCGAAACGTCCAGTGCATGCATGAAAGCCATAGGAACAACAGCAAATGCCTCATTAACTTCCCAGAGATCTACCATATCAGCTGTCCAAGATAGCGACTTCAGTAATTTTTGCACTGCATATATGGGTGCTGTGGTAAATAAACCCGGGGCTTGGGCATAACTACTATGGGCTAGAATTCGTGCACGTATGGGCAAACCTATTTTTTCAGAATATCCTCTAGAGGTTAAGATCAACGCCGCACCACCATCAGAAATTGAAGATGAGTTTGCTGGAGTCACAGTGCCGTCCTTCCTAAATGCCGGCTTTAAATTTGGAATTTTTTCAGGTTGTGCGTTTTGTGGTTGCTCATCTAATACAATAGTTCTCTTTTTCCCTTTTCGGTCCACAAATTCAATAGGCTTGATTTCATTTTCGAATACTTTTGTTTTTTGAGCAGAAAGTGAGTTTTCTAATGATTTCAACGCATACTCATCCTGGGCCTCTCTGGTAAATTGATATTTTTCCGCACAATCCTCAGCAAAAGTTCCCATCAAACGTCCAGGCTCATAGGCATCCTCTAATCCATCAAGAAACATATGATCGATTACCTTACTATGACCCAACCGGGCTCCACCGCGCATCTTCGGTAGTAGATAAGGCGCGTTAGACATACTTTCCATTCCACCAACAGCTAATATTTTGCTTTGTCCAAGCTTTATTTGATCAAACCCAATCATTGCAGCTTTCATTCCAGAACCACACATTTTATTTAATGTCGTAGCTGGAGTGGTTTCATCTAGACCTGCAGCAAAGCTGGCCTGCCGGGCGGGCGCTTGACCTTGGCCTGCTCCCAGAACATTCCCCATAATTACTTCATCAACGCGATCAATCCCCGCTTGCTTCATAGCCCCTTCAATAGCCATTCCACCTAAATCTGAAGCCGAAAAACAATCCAACTTACCCTGAAATCCTCCAATGGGAGTTCTAATTGCAGATGTAATAACAACTTCTTCCATAAAATCATGACCCTGTGAAAATAAACTTTTTCCTCCCACAGTTTATACTGTCTTGTGAGAGCTTACAATAACTGTGCATGTTGAATTAGTCAGATCGACGCGATAAGGAAAAAGTTGCTTTGATCAAAAAAAAGAATATTTGTTTCAAGCGATTTAACGGAGTTAGAATGCGAGATTTTCATTTTCCCGGACGATCTTCAGTGTTAGCTGAAAATGGTATGTGTGCCACGTCTCATCCTTTAGCTGCTCAAGCTGCCCTGGAAATTTTAAAAAATGGTGGAAACGCAATGGATGCGGCCATAGCCGGTGCAGTACTCCTGGGTATTTGCGAACCGCAAATGACCGGAATAGGCGGCGATTGTTTTGTCCTTTTTTCTCCTAGTGGTTCCAATGAAATAAAATCCATGAATGGATCAGGCTACGCACCTAGCCTGGCCAACGCTGATGACCTAAGAAACGAAGCATTATCATCTATACCCTTAAATTCCTCTCATGCAGTGACAATTCCATGCGCCATAGACGCATTCTGTAAATTGTCAGCAGATTGGGGAAAACTAGGCCTCGATACAATTTTACAGCCAGCAATTCACTATGCAGAGCATGGGGTTCCGGTTGCTGAGCGGGTAGCATATGATTTAGCCGAGCTTACTGAAAACCTAAATCCTGCTGGCAGAGAATTTTATTTACCATGGGGCAGAGCCCCAAGGGTGGGAGAGTTGTTTGCACACCCTGGACAAGTGAAAGTTTTGAATGAAATTGCGAAAAAGGGTCGCGATGGGTTTTATTCTGGTGAAGTTGCTGAAGACATGGTGAACAGTCTTCAAAAACTCGGAGGCACTCACACAATGGATGATTTCTCCAATATGGAGGCCTTCTATACAAATCCTATCGCTGGTAAATTTTCAAAGTTTGAACTCGTTGAGCATCCGCCGAATGGCCAGGGAGCCACAGCCATTCTTTTATGTAATATCCTTAAACATTTCCCCATATCATCAATGGAGCCCTTTGGTTTTGAGCGCACTCACATTGAAACTGAAGCGACTAAACTGGCTTACGATGCACGCAACAGATTAGTATCTGATCCAACCGTTTTTGATGCTACAACAAGAATGACTTCCGACAGATTAGCTGAAGAATTAGCAGACAAAATTAATATGAAGCAGGTAATTAATGAAGTCTCCTCCGTTACTGAAGAAGTACACAAAGATACCATTTACATCACCGTTGTTGACAAAGACCAAATGGCTGTTTCGCTAATATATTCAATTTTCCATGGGTTTGGTTCTGGTATTGCAAGTGAAAAATTTGGAGTATTGTTTCAAAATAGGGGTGCTGGATTTAACCTTATACCGGGCCATGTAAATGAATATGGAGCACATAAAAGGCCTCTACATACAATCATTCCCGCCATTGTAAAAGAAAAGGAAATCGTAAACATGCCTTTTGGTGTAATGGGGGGGCAATATCAAGCAGCCGGACATGCCCGTGTCCTTTCAAATATTTATGACTTTGAAATGGATATCCAAGCCGCTCTCGACGCACCGCGCAGTTTCTTTGAAAATGGCTCTCTCAGGATTGAACGCGGATACGATAAAGACACTGTTGAAAAGCTGTCTAACCTGGGTCACCCAATTGATCAAAAAATAAGTCCTATCGGGGGTGCCCAAGCAATCAAAATACATGACAGTGGCGTTTTAGAGGGTGCGTCAGATCCAAGAAAAGATGGGTGTGCTTTAGGGTACTAGGGCTAGGCACTCAATTCATTTGAAAATGAATAGAGTAATGGCCATCCTGCAATGGTCCAAATAGATCTTGTACATCTGGATGGCTTACTGGCTCTCCAGAATAGTCTTCAACAAGATTTTGTTCAGAAACATAGGCAACATAAAAACTGTGGTCGTTTTCTGCCAAAAGATGGTAGTAAGGTTGTTCCTTATGCGGCCTGCTGTCTTCAGGAATTGATTCATACCACTCGTCAGTGTTGCTAAATTCTGGATCAACATCGAAAACGACCCCTCGAAAGGGATGTTTTTTATGTCGAACTATCTGCCCGAGATGATATTTTGCGCTTTTAGTAAACATGTCCATGATTATAAATAAGTCTTCCCACCTAGATTGTCTAGGCCAGCATAAGCCAAAAACATGGAAATATTAGATCGTATTTCAAAATATTCGATTAATGCTTTAGAAATTTCAATCTTTCGTCTATCCCTATACAAAAGAGAAATAAATGAGCAGTAACATAAAAATATTGTGTCTATGCCTTGTTTTGGGCTCATGCAGTTTTATCAATTTCGATGCCCCTCGGAATATGGATAACGCGTGCTCAATTTTGCAACAACGCCCTTCATTTGATCGCGCTTTTCAAAAAACAAAACGGAAATGGGGGGCGCCCGTTCACGTCCAAATGGCAATATTGCACCAAGAAAGTAAGTTTATCCCAAATGCAAAGACTCCAAGAAAATATTTCCTTGGTATTGTTCCTTGGGGTCGGCAAAGTTCAGCGTATGGATATGCACAAGCTTTAGATGGAACTTGGGCTGATTATAAGAAATCTTCAGGAAGACGATTTGCAAGTCGCTCTAACATTCATGACGCAACTGACTTTATGGGCTGGTACATGCAAGAGTCTAGAAGGCGTCTGGGAATCAAAATGTCAGATGCAAAAAAACAGTATCTAGCATATCACGAAGGTCATGGAGGCTTTGAAAGAGGGTCGTACCGTAAAAAGGCTTGGTTATTAAGTGTATCAGATAAGGTAAACCGACGCGCTAATTCATACAAAAAACAATTGAAAAGATGTGGACGCGCCTAGAATAATTACTTGTCGCTGTCTTTGCGTTTATTGATCTCTAAGGAAATAGAAAATAAAGTATCGTTTATATTTTTTGGGTACTCAGTATCTTCTAAGGCTATTGATGTTGATGTGCCATTTTCATTTTTTACGGTGAATTTTTTGAGTTCTGGTTGGGCTCCTGAAAAAAGGAGCTCAACACTGCCAATTTCAGGTGTTATTGGATCTCTTATAATTAAAATAGCCTCTTCCGAGGCTTCCATATAATTTGAAACCATACCAGAATTAATTATGTCTATTTCACTGTTAAGCAGCAGGGAAATTGGATTATTTCTTACAGGGTAAGTCATTGGTTCTTGATCACCTTTCGGATCAAAAATAGCCAAAGCACCAGCGGCAACTAAAACCAAAGTATTATCTGGCTTATCATATTCAAACCGCATTCGGCCAGGGCGCTTCATTAAAATAATACCAGACGACTCACTTCCATCTGCATTGACTTGAAAAAAATTAGCTTTTAGCAATTTTAGGTTTGTTAAATATTCTGATAAATTTTTTAATGAATAAGGATCAGCTCGCAAAATTGATGCACTTATAAAAAGAACAACAAAAATTTGAATTTTTACAAAAACCTTAATTATACTAACCAATATAACCAACCTTAAATACTTGATGCTCGTTAGATTTTATATCCTAAGCTGATGTTCAGTTGAAATCTATTCAGGGATCAAAATTTCCCTTTTACCTACATGATTAGCCGGGCTTACTAAACCGCTTTCCTCCATTTGTTCCACTAGTCTTGCAGCTTTGTTATATCCTATTGCTAATTTTCGCTGTATGTAACTGGTTGAACATTTACGATCTTTCATCACAATCGCCACTGCTTGATCATAGATAGCATCCTCGCCGTCAGTATTACCACCTAACCCTAAAACTTGATCTATACTATCTACCTTATCATCTGTTGGGCCATCAACCACACCACTTTTATATTCTGGTGGTCCAAAAGCCTTTAAATGGTTCACGACTTCTTCAACCTCTTCATCAGAAACAAAAGGACCATGACAGCGAATTATTTTTGACCCGCCAGCCATATATAGCATATCTCCCATACCAAGAAGCTGCTCAGCTCCCATTTCACCTAAGATCGTTCGACTATCTATTTTTGATGTTACTTGAAATGATATTCTAGTCGGAAAATTAGCTTTAATCGTGCCTGTGATAACATCAACTGAAGGTCGTTGCGTTGCCATTATCAAGTGGATACCAGATGCTCTAGCCATTTGTGCTAGACGTTGAATACACGCTTCAATTTCTTTGCCGGCCACCATCATTAAATCTGCCATTTCATCTACAATCACAACAATGTAGGGCATTTTTTCTGGCTTAAACTCTTCAGTTTCAAAAATTGGATCGCCCGTTTCATCGTCAAAGCCTGTTTGGATGGTTCGGCTGAACATCTCACCCTTCCTTTTAGCATCAGTCACTCTTCCATTGAATCCATCAATGTTTCTAACACCCATTTTCGACATTTTCCGGTATCGCTCTTCCATCTCGCCAACTACCCATTTAAGCGCGACAACTGCTTTTTTAGGATCTGTTACAACCGGTGATAGGAGGTGTGGTATTCCATCATAAACACTTAATTCCAACATTTTGGGGTCAATCATAATTAAACGACATTCCTCAGGGGTAAGCTTATAGAGAAGAGAAAGTATCATGGTGTTTATGGCTACAGACTTTCCTGAACCAGTTGTCCCAGCAATCAATAGGTGAGGCATTTTCGCTAAGTTCGCGACAACTGGCTCTCCACCTATATCTTTGCCTAATGCAAGCGGAAGTTTTTGCTTGCCATCTCCAAAATAACGGCTGGATAAAATTTCCCTAAGGACGACCTTCTCTCTGTTTTCGTTCGGCAGTTCAATCCCAATTACCGAACGTCCTGGAACGGTAGATACTCTTGCGGAAAGGGCCGACATTGACCGAGCTATATCATCTGCCAATCCAATTACTCGACTTGCCTTCAGACCTGGCGCAGGCTCTAATTCATACATCGTTACAACAGGTCCTGGTCTTACAGAAACGATTTCACCCTTCACCCCATAATCATCTAAAACGGACTCCAATAACCTTGCATTTTCCTCTAAAGCTTCATCAGAAAGCGTATGCCTTTGAATATTTGTTGGGTTGGTTAACAAACTTAATGGTGGCAGCTCAAATTCTTGAGTAATTCCATCAAAATTAAGGACAGGCTGCGCTTCATTTTTCGCTCGGGTGCTCTTTGCAAATATTTTACGTGCCGGTGTATGAACTACTGTCTTCTGGCTAACAGCAGGTATAAATTGACCAGCTTGCTTATCATAAAATTCATTTGAAAACTCATCTTCAGCAATATCAGAAAAACTAGCTTGTTCACGGTTTTGACATTCTAAATTTTCGACATTGAAAGAAGTTAAAGGAGGTTCAGTTCGTGACCCGTATTCAACAAACTCTGACTCACCTTGTTCATCAGAATAATCTCTCAAACTCGTTTGAAAACCAGCTGGCTCAATTTCATTTGATAGTTTGGTTTCACTTTGATGGGATCTCGAATTTATAACAGCCGTAATTTTTGAAGTTAATCGAGGATTGGAAAATATATTTTTATTTACATTTTCTTCATTATAGTTTCCATCTGTTTTGATAATTCTTATTGCTTCTGCCGAAGAATAATATTCGCCGTTTTCGTTTGGTGAGCGTAAAGTATTTATTTGATTAAAGCCTGGCGCTTTAGGGACAAATGAACCTTCAATGTCTTCTGTATGGTTGTCATGAAAACCGCTGTCACTTTTTTTATTCAAAAATGTTCGACCTATATACGAAGTGATTTTTACAGAAATAACTCTCAATATTGAATAAGTTACGGTTGAACTTTTATATAGAAACCCAAAAATTTTCTTAATTTCCAAACCGGTAAAGCCTGCGCAAAATATAATTAAAATACCTGCCAAAAACAGAGATGTCAGCGTGATGGTTAAAATCCCATTGGATGGTGAAAGAGGGAAAAAAGCCAAAAGCGAACCTACAATCGTATCACCAAATAACCCGCCCATGCCAAAACTATGTATCCATTTATCTATTGGTACAATTGAAGCAGCATATACCGATGATAACGCAATAGCGATTGGCACAAATATTAACCGACCTACAGCGCGCTCGGAACCAATATGCAATAGGAAGCGCACGCCCCAAACTAATAAAACGGGCACCAAGGACCAAGAGCCCCAACCAATGACCAGAATTAAAGGAGATGCGATTGCCGCCCCAGTTTTACCAAGCACATTCTGTATGGGTTCATCCGATGCAGAAAGTGGGCCCGGATCAGTTGGAGAATAAGTAAAGATAAGAATTGAACAAAGTACTGCGCAGGTGATTAATGTAATACCAAGAAATTCAGTTAATCGTCGTTCTAACGCTCTTTGCGTCTCTTTATCAATTAATGGGTCTCGCTCTCTAACGCTGTTGTATGCCATCCTTGCCTCTTATTGTTTTTCGAGAAGAGAACGTATTTTTATTAACGCCTCTTTTGTAATTTCTTGCTGAGCAACCAAAGCCACTCTGATAAAATCTTTTCCTGGATTTTTACCATTTTGTTCTTGAGCCAAATACGCTCCAGGCAAAACTCTAACTCCAGTTTCACGCCACAAATCTAAAGTAGTTTTTTCGCTGTCTTTCACTTTAATCCAAAGAAAAAAACCTGCCTCTGGACTACTATAACCATTTAAACCGGATAAAATTTCATCAGCTATTTTATATTTACTGGCGTACAGTTTACGGTTGTTTTTTACGTGCTCTTCATCCTGCCAAACAGCAGCAGCAGCGTACTGCAAGGGCGAAGGGAGTGGCGAGCCCCCATAGTTTCTCAATAACCCCAATCGTTTAATATTTTTTGGTCCAGTTGCCAGAAAACCTGATCTTAAACCAGGAAGGTTTGATCTCTTTGAGAGCGAGTGAAACACCACCACACGTTCTGGGTCCGCGTTGAGCTCGTTTAGTGCCTCAAGTGCTCCAGGAGGAATTTTTTCATTATAGATTTCTGAATAGCACTCATCGGCAAAAATTTTAAAATCGAACTCTTCAGCAAGTTTTATTAGCTCGATCCAATATTCAATAGTCGCAATTGCACCTTGAGGATTTGAAGGAGAGCAAAGATACACACCAGCGGTTCTTTTTAAGACCTCTCTGGATACCTCTGAAAAATTTGGCAAGTGATTATTTTCTGGCTTTGCCTCTACAAAATAAGGCTCAGCGTTTACAGTAAGACTTGAGGCCATATAAACTTGGTAGAATGGATTTGGTATTAAAACTACAGGCCTAGAATTATTTTTTTTCTCTGGGCACAACGCTATTAAAGAATTATATAAACCCTCTCGCGTCCCGTTCAGTGCCAGTATATTATTTTGGGTATCAAGAGACACACCATAACGCCTTTGGACCCAACCTACAATTGCTTCCTTAAGCTCTGGGATACCTTCGTTGGAGGGATAATCATTAAATCCTTTCGCATTTTTAACAATAATATCTGTAACCCACTCAGGAAATGAATGCTTAGGCTCACCAATTGTCATTGATATCTCGCGTCCACCAGGCTTTATGCCATCGAGAAGCTCTCGAAGACGTGGGAACGCATAAAGCGGTAGGTTTTCAAACCGCCCAGGAAAATCCATATTACTGCCTCAATAACGGGATCATTTACGCCCCGTTTGCTGTAGAATAGCTAAAGAAATGACTTTCGTCTAGTTAAACAAGACATTTAGAGAAATTAGAGACTTTAAGTTTGGTTTTTCAAGAAACTCTGGATCTATTGTTTTTTGACAATACTCTTTCACAGGCCTGCGCCAGTCGCAAAAGCCTCTCTTCCTGGTTTGGCATACCCATAATAAGTAAACCACAACTAGGAACGCCCGTCGGCAATGTGATTGAACACCCACCCATTAAATTACCAATGCGCGTATTACGCAATGCAAGAAGGTTTTGCGAATTATAAAAATCACCATCATCCATTAGCCGTCTTATGTCTGGTGGCATTATGGGCGAGGTTGGAATGAGAATAGCATCATATTTGTGTACCGCAGAATTATATTGCTTTCTTAAATCCAGTAATTTTTGCCAAGCCTGAATAAAATCTGCTGCAAGCACATTCGCTCCACTCCTAAAACGCTCAAGAATTTTTGAAAACATCACTTCTGGTGATTCTTCGATTTTGTGCCTCCAAGTTGCATAAGCTTCTGGCGAATAAAGAAGTCCTGTTAAATCCATTGCTTCTTTCACACTTGGAACTTTAATTTTTATGACACTTGCTCCCGCTTCCGTTAATCGATCCACTGAACCTTCGAAAGCCTTTTTAGGTAAGTCAACAAGATTATCCAACGCCACGCTATTTAATATAGCAAACTTAAAGCCTTTTAAGGTTTTTGGCTCAGGTAAACTTACCTCTCTACCCATCATTATTCCAAATAACTTTGCAGCGTCCTCGACACTTTTTGTCAGAGGCCCGACAGTGTCAAAGCGGCTACACAGAGGGACAACTCCCTCAAGCGAAAGTTTGCCCGATGTTGTTTTGAGGCCAACCAGGTCATTCCAGGCTGCTGGAATCCTGACTGAACCACCAGTGTCTGAACCTATGCCAGCTGCAGCCAAGCCAAATGAAACAGAAGTAGCTGCGCCTGACGATGATCCACCAGGAACACATTCTGGATAGTTAATGCATGGTGGTGTTTCTCTGATGGGGTTCAAGCCCAAACCGGAAAAGGCAAGTTCAGACATGTGCGTTTTACCAAGGCAAATTAATCCTTGCGATTCTGCAAAATTATAAACTTCGCAGTTTTTATCAGCGTGCCTGCCCACCAACAATTCACTTCCTGCTTCACAAGGATAGCCTTTAATATCAAATAAATCTTTCCAACTGACAGGCACTCCATCTAAAGAGGAAAGCCTTCTCCCCAACTTAGCTCTTTCTCGAGATTCTTTTGCTTGATCCAAAGCTAATTGGGAGGTAACGGTGCTATATACCTTTTCTCCAATTGGGCTCAGTTCGATCTGAGATATAAAATACTCTGTTAATTCAACTGGATCAATTTTACCTTGACCAATCATATGCCCTAGTTCAGAGGCTGTTAAAGAATTAAAATCTGACATTTTCACCTCGGCCAATTCCAATTCATTATATTTCTTTCTCTGGACAATACAAATAAGGAATACATATTGGGCTTATGAAAAGAAAATTTGATATTATTGTAGTTGGCGCGGGAATTAACGGCAAAGTCATGTCTCTTGCCGCTGCTCATCAAGGCTTTTCTGTGGGATTAATTGACCAAAAAAAGATCGTTGAAGATACTCTTCAAAAATTTGATGGGCGGGCATACGCGATAGCATTTTCCTCAGTTCAAATGCTAAAGAACCTGGACTTGTGGGACAAAATTTGTAAAACGGCTCAGCCGGTTCTGAATATAAAGGTTTCGCATGGCACTCTTGAAGGCGGACCTTTTTCTTCAAATATAACATTTAAAAATGCAGATATTGAAGAAAGCCCAATGGCGCAGATGGTTGAAGATCGATATTTGAGGCGATGTCTGAGCTCTGAAATTAAAAAAAATAATCTTGTTGAGGTAATAGAGCAGAAACAAGTCAGGCAAATTATTGATTATAAAGCTAAAAAACAGTTAATACTAAGTGATAGTTCAAAAATTCAGGCTTCTCTTGTGGTTGCCAGTGATGGTATATCAAGTCCTATTTCTAAGATTATGGGTATCAGAAAAACGGGTTGGAGGTATAAGCAGAGCGGTCTCGTCTGCGCCGTTCAGCATGAATATTGTTCAAACAACACAGCATACCAACACTTTTTACCTGAAGGCCCTCTCGCTATATTACCTCTGCAAAATAATATTGCATCAATTGTCTGGACTGAAAATATTCAAAATGCGTCTACTATTTCCAAAATGACCGATGATGAATACTTGGGAGTTCTTCACAAAAGATTTGGGAATTTCTTAGGGCAACTCAAACTTACTGGAAAGAGATCTTCTTTTCCTTTAAGCCTCTCTATTGCTGAAAAATACGTTACTAACAATTTTGCAGTCATCGGTGATGCAGCCCATGGGTTTCACCCCATAGCGGGCCAAGGTTTAAATGCAGGCCTACGTGATATCGCTGCACTTGTGGATGTAATCACATCCGCAAGAGATAGAGGAGAAAACTTTTCATCGCTAAATGTTTTGAACAGATATGAAGAGTGGCGTCGATTTGATAATCAAACGCTCGGTTTTGCCACTGACAATTTTAACAAAATATTTTCTTCATATAATCCGTTACTAAGCTCTGTAAGAAACTTAAGTATGAAAATAATCGAGAAATCTGGCTATGGTAAAAGGGCTTTTATGAAGCAAGCTGCTGGACTCAACGGCGATTTACCAACATTGATGCGTTAGTCTAAAACACGAGCCTCGTCGGCAAGCATTATCGGTATACCGCTTCTGATAGGGTAAGCCAATCCAGCAGATTTTGAAATCAGCTCCTGCTTTTCTTCATTATATTCAAGAGCACTTTGAGTTAATGGACATACAAGTGCTTCAAGCATTTTTCGATCAAATTTTTCTTGGAGGCTCACTGCAGTACCTCATCATCTGAACCACCTCTCAAACTAAACTCAAATAATGTAGTTAAGGTTTCACGACGAGTTTGAAGTGACGGAGCTTCCAAAAGAGCCTGTTTATCTTCAAGATCGAAATCCAACATCATAGATAATGAGTTTATCAAAAGCTCATTGTCTGCTTGCTGCAAGGTTTCCCAATCTGTTGATAGTCCCTCACCCTCCAAAAATTTCTTTAATAGTTCAAAAAAACTTTTTCGATTAAATTTACTATCTTGAATTGGACTTTCACGGTCCTTTTCAAAACTTTCCCACGACACATTAAAACGGCGATACGGAGTAAAACCGTCAATTTCGCTTTCAATCCTATACCTGCTTACACCAGTAAGAGTGATCATATAACGCCCATCCTCAGTTTCAGAGAATTGCGTTAATTTTCCTGCACAACCTATAGAATGTAGTCTATCATCAGCACCAGTAGGTTGTACCATTCCAATTAAACGGTTGGGCGTCTTCAGACAGTCTTCAATCATAGCCAAATAGCGTGGTTCAAAAATATGTAGCGGCAACCTAGATCTTGGCAGCAAAACCGCTTTAGGGAGCGGAAAAATAGGAATAGACTTAGGAAGATCAATTTTTTCTTGCATACAACAAAGCTAGTCTGAAAATCTATTTATGCAAATATCAAAGAGCTTAATTTGCGCCGCCCATTTAGAACAATAGGGTTATTAGGTTCTAAAGCTTCAAATATAACAAATAATTGTGACTTTGCAGCTTCGTCGTTCCATTCTCTGTCTCTTTTAAATAATTCTATTAATTGATCAACAGCATCTTCAACCTGACCTGAACCGTGTAAAGCTTGCGCAAATTTGAACCTAGCCTCATGATCATTGGGGTTTTTTTCAACTAATTTAGCCA
>CEWK01084548.1_pt1 | contig 13175 bp, 22 predicted proteins | sample 531431 | NCBI WGS metagenome assembly CEWK01 (sample SAMEA2623059, study PRJEB7988) | marine metagenome | isolation source: saline water (ENVO:00002010), including
AGTAGTATCAATAGACGACTCCGCTGGAGCGTTTGACAAAGACGGTAAATCAGTAACAATAGATGCTGTCAAAGTAGCAGCAGCTCGTAAGTCACTAGACGATGCAGCAGCAGCAATTAAATACAAGTCTGACAGAGCAGCAGCTTTCGCCTCTATAGGTGACCAGCTAGACATGCAGTATTGGGACGCAGTAAACGGAACTACTACATGGAAAGATCACGTTGCAAAGGTAAAGGCAGATCACCCAAAACCATAGGAGGGTAAACAATGTCTCGAATAGTCGTAGACTCAATACGTAACACAAGTGCGTCTTCGGATGCACTTACACTTAGTTCAGATGGTAAAGTAGCGTTTCCCAATAACACAGGTAATATTCTTCAAGTTGTAAAAAATCAAAAAACAGATGCAGCAAGTTCTACTACTATTAACGCATTTACTGACATAATTTCTAATTGTGTAACCATCACACCAGCAGCTACTGGTAATAAAATTTTTGGTACATTTTCATTTTCTTTTGGATCTAGCAGTAATGACCACTTAATTAATTTTCGTATTGTAAGAGGTTCAACTGTAGTTAGTGATATAGGAGACACAACATCTGGCTTTGCTGTTTTTGCTACAACACAAGGAATGAGATGTTTGTTTGACGCAAATGGTGGTAATTTTTTAACACTTACTTTTTTAGATACAGCAGTAAATACAAACGCACATACCTATAAATTACAATATTTTCGTTCTCAAGCTGGAACAACCTATATTAATCGAACACATATGAATGTTGGTGGTACAGATTATGCATCGACATATGGAGGTATAGGTGCTTCAACATTTACAGTAATGGAGATAGCAGCATAGAACTGCCTACTATAAAATTACCACCTGCACAACAATACGAAACAATATCTATACCTTTACCTACTGCTGACGTTCCTAATTATGTACCTTTGGTAGTGCCTCCTAGCGATCTTAGAGAACCAGAAGGCACAGAACCAGAGGCGACAGAAGAAGCACCTACTGGCATAAGGCAAATTGACATACCGTTTACGGATTTTAAAATGCCTTTACCAGAAAACGAAATACTTATAACGGCTTCTACTACAGCAGTCGTTTCTGTAGCTGCAACCCTAACTGCAACAGCAGCTTTTAAATGGGTTGTTACAGCTATGAAACCAATACTTAAAACAGCATGGAAGAAGATAAGGTTATCAAAGGACAACCCAAAAGTTTCCTAAAAAAACTAAAAGAAAATGTAGACGACCATGATGAACAGATGGCAGTACTAGGTGCAATCGTACGTCTAGGAGTTGTTGTTTGGTCTGGTTTTATTATTACTCTTAACTATGTTGAGTTACCTATGGTTAAAAAACCTGTAGGTGCATCGTCCGACATCACGTTCGTAGCCTCGATTTTTACTGGGGCACTGGCCACGTTCGGGCTATCTACAGGTAGAACAAAAGGCGAAAAAGACAAACAACCCAAACCATGAAAAAACTACTTATTGCTATGCTACTGCTACCTGCAGGTGCATATGCTAATACTGTCACGCCCCAGTTTACTACAGGGTCGATGAACTCTACAACCACTACCACACAAACTATAACCGAAGTAGAACAGCGTCAAGTTTTTGGTGCTGAAGTAAAGACTTGGAATGGGTCAAATATAACACCATCTGCTGATATAGCAGGTAGTGGTACTACATTTACCATAACAGATGCAACTCTACCTTGGTCACTAGAAACCACATCAAGATCAGCTGGATTAGTAGAACAATGGGACACCACAAGAAACTTTACAATAAACTCTACTACTACATCGCTTTCTGTATTCTCACAATAACACCTGTATATGCAGAAGGAGACACCAATAACTCGTCCAACCCTGTGGCAGCAGCAACAGGAAATGTTACCAATCAGGCTGTGCAATTTCAAAATAATGGAGCACCGTCTAGACAACAATATGGTTCTGCCATATCTTGTAATGGATCAACAATGACGTTTAGCCCCTTTTATATGGGTAATGACACCTCACCATATGACCCAGAGGGTTATGTTATATCAGAGAACTGGGGCTTTCAAATAAACTTTTCAGTGCCACTTAACCGTGACTTGACTAAACAATGTCAAGAAATAGCTAAGAGACAAGAAGAAAAGATGAGGCTTGACTACGAGCTTGTTCGTGCACTTAAATGTGCAGAACTACAACAAAAGGGATTTACGATATATCCCGGCTCACGTGTAGCTCACATGTGCCAAGACATCGTACCTATACAATCGTTATTACCTAAAAAAGATGTTAGCACTACTAAAACCAATCGTTTTAACTTTTTTAAAAAGTGACAAATTTAAGTTATTTGTTGTAGATTTATTAGAAAAGTTAGTCGAACAATCAGACAATGAGCTTGATGATAAAGCTCTAGCAATAGTAAAGAAAGGACTAGACATTAAATGAAAAGAGCAGGAGAAGATAAGTTTAATGAGCTACATATGTTAGTTACAACAGAACTTATTAATAGGATACGTAGTGGTGAAGCTACTACTGCTGACCTAAAAGCTGCTTCTGACTGGCTATATAAAAATGATATTACAGGTGTAGCGTTTGACACGTCGCCTTTATCACAACTAGCCGATATTATGCCAAGTGTTGATTTTGACACAGTACAAAAATCAGTAATTAAACATGGCTCCTAGACGATTACCACGTAAACAACTTAAACGAAGTGCAAGAAACTACAGAGACAACCCAGAATCCAGAGCCAAAAAAAACGCCTACAACAGAAAGCGTAACTCTACCAAAGAAGCCATCGCCTATAGGGTGGAACTTAAGAGAGCCCGTAGAAAGGCGGGGGCAGAAGGTAAGGGCGGTAAGGATTTTTCACACACTAAATCAGGAAGATTAGTAAGGGAAAAGTGTTTCAAAAAACAGAGCTAGAAATCGTGGTAAAAAATGACACCAGTACTTCCTACTTATAAACATTACACACAAAACTTAATAGTCATGACATCAGGAGACGCAAAACGCCTATGGAGAAAAGCTATTAAGGAGGCAAACAATTATGAATGTATTTATTGCGGACAAAAACATTATGAATTTGATCTTACCATTGACCATGTACATCCCAGATGTTTGGGAGGTGCTACCAATACTTGCAACTGTGTTCCCGCCTGTAGACGATGTAATCAAGAAAAAGGAAGTATGAACTGGTTAGTGTGGTTTAGGGACAACTTCCCACCAAACCCACTAAGAGAAAACCTAATACTAAATTGGATTAAGTGAACAAATTATTTCACCCTAATAAGTTACTATTACAAGAACTTAAAGACATTGCATATGCTACACCTAGCCCCATACGTTGGGGTATGGTGTGGTTTTTGCTTTGGATAGAACCTAAATACGTAGACTATAAAGCTAAGAAAGCTGTAGATGACGCTATTAAGGACTATAACAGATTATGTGATTTTTGTGAGGAGTGGCGAAGTGAGCCGGGGGTTAAGATAATACCTTCCGAGGTAAAAGGATTAAACGACATGAGTATTAATTATGACACAGACCCCGACTGCGACATCTAATGATGATATTTTATTAGATAAAACTGTAAATTTTTTAAAAAGAAATGAAGGTTTTGAACCTGTAGCAAGACCACCTGTAGGTATAGAAGGCGGTATGCCAACCTATGGTTATGGTTTTGAGTATAAACAGGACAACCAAACACGGGTACAAAACGGTGAGACTATAACTGTAGAAGAAGCTGACGAGTTACTAAGGTATAAAGTTAGTGAGTTACATCAAACCTTTAGTCAAAGGTATGAAAACTACAGAAACTTACCAGCTAGTGTAAAAGCAGGTGTACTGTCATTTGGTTTTAACAACGGTATAAATGTATTTGAAGATAAACGTAATCAACAAATACTAAGACCAGCTTTGGACAGTGGAGATGTAGAAAGACTGAAAAAAGCTATGGGTTTATTTGTTTATGGCCCTAATGGTAAAGATCCTATTTTACGTATGCGTAGAATGAGAGAACTAAACATGATGAATGACCCTAATTTTTTAATGATAAATGAAAATTGAAGATCAACTCCAAAAAGATTTTAGGTATTTTCTTACCGCTGTTTGGACACACCTTAACCTACCCGCCCCCACAAGGGCACAATTATGTATCGCTGAGTATCTACAACATGGCCCAAAAAGATTACAAATCCAAGCGTTTCGTGGCGTTGGTAAGTCTTGGATTACTGCTGCATTTGTCCTTTGGACTTTATTCAATAACCCAGATAAAAAGATTATGGTCGTCTCTGCTTCAAAAGATAGAGCAGACTCATTCTCAATCTTCTGTCAAAGACTAATACTAGAAGTACCTTGGTTATCACACCTAAAGCCAAAAAACGATGACCAAAGATGGTCACGTATATCATTTGATGTGGGGCCAGCAGCACCGCACCAAGCACCCTCAGTTAAGTCTGTGGGTATAACAGGACAGTTAACTGGTTCCAGAGCTGACCTAATGGTACTAGATGATGTCGAAGTACCAAACAACAGTATGACTGAACTACAACGTGAAAAACTTTTACAGTTGGTTACTGAATGTGAGTCTATCCTTACTCCTAAGCGTGATTCTAGGATTATGTTCTTGGGAACTCCTCAAACCACTTTTACTGTCTACAATAAACTACGAGAACGTAGCTATAGACCATTTGTTTGGCCAGCTAGATACCCCCGCAAGATTGCTATGTATGATGGTTTACTAGCTCCACAGTTAGTAGAGGACATAGAAAAGGGAGATATGGCATGGAAACCTACAGATACACGTTTTAAAGAGTCAGACCTGTTAGAAAGAGAAGCATCTATGGGACGTAGCAACTTTATGCTACAGTTTATGTTAGACACTACCTTGTCTGACGCAGAAAAGTTCCCATTAAAGTTTGCAGACCTAATTGTTACACCCGTAAACCCTACACATGCACCAGAAAACATTATATGGTGCTCAGATCCACGTAATCTATTGAAAGACCTGCCATGTGCGGGGCTTCCCGGAGACTACTATTACAGCCCTATGACTACTCAAGGTCAGTGGGTTGAGTATAGCGAGACTATATGCAGCGTAGATCCCTCTGGAAGGGGCTCTGATGAGACTGTAGCATGCTTCTTATCACAGTTAAATGGTTTTATATACTTACATGAGGTTTACGCCTCTAGAGACGGTTATAGCGACCACACATTATTAGAAATACTAAAGAGGTGTAGAAAGTATGGTGCGGGTACACTGCTCATCGAGAGCAACTTTGGCGATGGTATTGTATCAGAGCTATTTAGAAAGCATTGCCAGACGACAAAAACAAACATAGACATAGAGGAGACTAGAGCTAATGTCCGTAAAGAAGATAGGATTATTAGTAGCCTTGAGCCTGTTTTTAATCAGCATAGGTTGGTTATTGACCCCAAGGTTATTGAATGGGATTATGCGTCAAATGCTAATGAAGCAACTGAAAATAGATTCCAATATATGCTTGCTTACCAAATCAGCAGAATGTGCAGAGAACGAGGGGCTGTTAGACACGATGACAGAATCGACTCTCTCGCCCAAGGCGTTAAATGGTTTACAGATGCCCTCGCAATCTCTGCTCAACAACAGATAAAAAACAGACGACATGAAGAGTGGTTAGACCACCTAGAGGCTTGGATGGATGATCCTCAAGCTGAAGCTAACCATATGGTATTGGGAATGGATTTAGACCAACGTAAGGAGGCTAGAGGCATCTCTGGAAGTGGTGATATGACTTGGTTTTGACCAACCCCTTCATAAGACACGGGGAAGTGGTGCTCCTCGTGGGTGGAAACAGCGGTCAAAGAGGGACGTAAAACTCCCTCTTCCTACGAGGAACACGCTCGTACTGTATATTACCACCCTACTACTAACACTATAGCACCTACGTACTGTACAACCATGACAAAAGAATCGTTGTGGGGCAGGATTAAGAAGAGTAGATGGTATAAAAGATTTAGATTAGCACTAAAACTCCAACGCTGGCCACTTCTAACCTTAGCCCAAATGAAAGTAGAGTTGCAAAGACAGCATCTCAATAATATATTTAGAAAGAAATAAGGTGTCTTAAATTTTGAAAAAATTGTTTGTGGGGTATTATACGTGCGATCCCCTGCAATCTACCCCGTTACGGTACTGTAACAGTATTGTCAAGGTACGGTAACCCGTACTAGACAGTCAAACATTTTTTTGCTACCTATGCGGGGTAGTACATATGTACCACTATCGCCCGTTGAGTATATATACCTATTGACACACCCCGCGATGGTATGATATAATCACGAGCTGGCCTTGCGGGTAGTACATTTGTACTGGTGCGGGCATCTGTGGGCTATGTGTGGATATCAAGACATAGCTATTGCCATATATAGCGTATACGTTATATTTATATTAGATATATTAATTATTAGTTTAGCTTATGATTCAATTTATAGTACACATGTATTAGTCTAGTACACTTGTACTATTGTTACATTTTGTAAAGTTGGTAGTACAGTTGTACTATGGACGATTCGGTTATTGGTCTAGTACATGCGTACTATCCACTATCGTCACACCACCGTACGCAAATGTAGTTATGTCCCGATTTCCTAACAAAAGGTTGACTTCCAAAATGAGTCGATTATAATAAGAGTAAATCAAGGGAGATTAACCACCAACAAACAACACAAACAAAAGTTTTGATTTCAACACAAATTATTGACTTTCAAAACCACTAACCTATAATAAGGTTATACAAATCAAATCAAGGGGCTCTACCTTATAAGTAGAGTACAGCTAAACCAGATTAGTTACACGGACAATAGGCTTCGGGCATACGTCACTTGCGACTGGCAGCGTTACCGATAATCGTGTCGAGCTTACGGGCCCAGCGATCTAACGGGACTTGGTGGGAATATAACACGGCTACTGATATATTATTTATCAGGGTCTGTTGACGGCCAACCGTCCATACTTATGTATGATAAAATACCTTAACAGTCCCTTTCATGCGGTCAATGGCAACTGTCACTACTACCGATCACTAACGTATATGAAGTTGAGTATTATTACTTATTTACTTCCCCAATCTTTACCAGTACGATGTAAACAGTAGAGGTTCGATTCCTCGCTACCGCTTCGGTCACTAATACTGACCACACACACCACTATCGACAATGAGCTTTTCTGAACTATCAGATGGTGCACGTCACATTGTAGCAGTTTTTCAACTTGCCACATCGCAGGAAGTGCAGCTCGGTCTCGACTGGTATCCATCAGCTCGCAAGATTTCAGCTCGCATCGGCAAACGTGCAGGTATCTCAGCCTACCACGCAGCTGGTGTTATTACTGCTTTGTCACCACGTAACAAGTGGGAGGACAACGTACGCAATGCTGACGCACTCGCCAAGGTGTACGCATCAGGTGGCACAGTCAAAGACTTGACTAACGTACCATGCCGTACCACCCACAAAAACAAACATCAAGCTATCACAATCTTGACCAATCCTGACATACCACCACAGGATTTCATTACTGGCCCCAAACGTAACGAGTTCTACAACTCCATCATGCACCCTGAGCTAGACGATGTGTGCATTGACGGCCACGCCTACAGCGTATGGCTTGGTGAGTATCTACCCGCCAGCAAAGCACCAAACATCGGTAAGCGTCTACGCATACGCATCAAACAAGACTACCACGATGCCACAGCCTTCATCAACGAAGAGCTTGGCGAGTCCTACATCACCTCTGACATCCAAGCCATCACTTGGGTCACACACAAACGTATTCACAATGTCTAACATACTCACACCCAAAGAACGAGACGTACTTGACCGAGCTATGCGGTGGTGCATCCGTTCCAGATGGATTACAACCTTGACCAACTATCAAGACAAGGCAGCCTTCAACCGCATACACGACAAACTTGTTACACCACGTTAAGATTTGTTGGTTGACTAGGTGACATTGTTATCATTAAAGCGTGAGTAATGTGTCCTACCACAACCGCCTCACCGCCAACACCCTACCGCTATGACTAAAAAACCACAACAGCTCTCGCCCGAAGAGGCCAAACGTAGGCAGCTATTCTATCAAAAGATGGCATACCTCGAAATGAAAAAGCTACGCCCCAAACATCCACACGTATGAAAGTTCTAGTTGCCTGTGAGTACAGCGGTATCGTACGTGACGCTTTCACCAAGCGTGGCCACGATGCGACCAGCTGTGACTTCCTACCTTCAGACCGTCCTGATGGCAAGCACTATCAGGGCAACATGTTCGATCTCATCTGGCCACACAACGTCTATGACTGGGATCTCATCATCGCTCATCCACCTTGCACACACCTCAGCGTGTCAGGTGCAGCTCGCTGGGCCGAGAAAGTTGCCGATGGCCGTCAACCTGCAGCAATCAGGTTTGTCGAGCGTATCTGGGACATCCACGAGTCATCAGGTGTCAAGCTGTGCATCGAGAATCCAGTCGGTGCTTTGTCTACACGTTCCAAGCTAGGGCCTCCCAGCCAATACGTGCAGCCGTACCAGTTCGGCCACCCTGAGCAGAAAAAGACTGGCCTGTGGCTACGTGGCCTACCCAAGCTACAGCCCACCGATGTCATTGATGTATCAGGTCTACCTGAGCGAGAGCGTATGCGACTACACTACTTGCCTCCATCAAAAGACAGATGGAAGATCAGGTCTACTACCTACCAAGGTATTGCCAATGCTATGGCAAGCCAATGGGGTTGACACTCTCCCAGATAGCTACTATGCTATCTCTGAGGGCCTCACCCTCTGTTGTTTACCACTTTATCATGCAACCAAAACCACGTACATCCACATGCGTCACATCTATTGACGTATCTCCTCTAACTGGCACAGCTATTGTGGAGTTCCACACTGGCACACGCTATGAGTACAACAACGTGTCTCGTAGGGCCATTACTAACCTATTGGCACAGCCCAACATGAGCCTTGGCTTTTGGGTCAACGCTAACTGCAAGGCCAAAGGTGTCAAGTGTAGAGAGATCACACCCGCATCCTTTTACAAACACAAGCTCGCAAAGGTGCGTCTTGTCCAAGAACCAGTCCTACCAAATGTCTAGTCACACAATGCAAGTTACTTTCGACAAGTCTGTATCCTCCTCCATCATGGAGGCAGGGTACAACTACAACCCATCTGGCAACTCCACTATCACCGTTGAGTTTGACAATGACGGCAGAGATGTCTATGACATTCTCGAAGATGCAGGTCTTGGCCACCTGACTGATGAAATCATCTACACCAACTACTATGCAGACTGTTTATGAAACCAAGCAATGCAAAGAATGTGGAAAGTTCAAACCACTCGACCAATTTCCACTATTTAGCACTGCGGGAGCAGGTCGCAAGAATACTTGCAAATCTTGCTCCAACCACCAAGCAACGGTCAGACGTAGACTAAGGAGGCAGCACCCTGTGCCCGCCCCCGGAGAGTGCCCATCTTGCGGTAGGCATACTGACAACTGGGTTCTTGACCACTGCCATCACACTGACAAGTTCAGAGGTTACATCTGCGACTCATGCAACGTAGCTTTTGGCAAGTTCAATGATGACCCATACACAATGCAACGCTCACTCAACTGGCTCCAATCACATGGCTAAAATCACCAAAGACCCAATGACTTCGGACTATCATTCAGTCCCAACAGACGACAAGTACATCAAGACCTTTGATGCAGCTGATGACCCAATCGTCTACGTGCTGATACGCACCAGCCCATACACAATGGACGATATGATACTAGGTGTCTTTGACAGCCAAGAGTCTGCACTAATTAGACTCAAGCGTGTCATGGACAGACCTGAGCATGACGAGATGTTCAAGATTGAAACACACAATCTTAGAACCGTCAAAATAGAAAAGGAGCTGGACTGATGATGACAACCAAAGACATTAATGTTGCTGACATCCTGACCTTCAGTGACAGAGAGGCTATAGCTAGTATCGTTGACAAACGAGTAGCTGCCGAGTACGGTGACATGTACAACTTCAAATGGTCAATGAAAGTATCAGGTCACTTCCAAATACCAGAAACATTATGAGTACACTACACGCATCAGAAAGACTACTCGACATATTCGAGGAAGTCAAAGAGGCTTTCCCATACTACGATGAGGACAAGCAAATCGAGATTGCCAACAAGCGTTTCGAGGACGAGCTTATATGAGGGCAGGTATACTAGGTATCCTCTTCACATGGGGGTACTTAGGTATAGTTACTATCTTTGTAATACTCGGACGTGACATTCCACCACCTCGACACCCATCAATACGACTTATTTCATTATGGCAAGACGTGACTTTGAAAACAGAATACGAGAGCTTAACAAATGGAAAGCCACTGACGAGTTAACCGAAGTCACCTTTGACATGGGACATGAGGCAGCTCTCACGTGGAATCTCCCAGCCTCCTACGTATGTGTTGTACGAGCTATAAAGCAGGACGGTACAATACAAGAGAAGGCATACCGACAAGCGTTTGCAGCCAAGCGGTACATGAAATCGTTACTCATGCAAGATGAGGACTACGTAGTAATGACCAGCAATGCTGTACTCGATACCCAAACCGACATACCATGAACCCCTGTGACCTATCCGAGATCCTTGACAGACTCGGTTACTACATCAACGATGAGACTGGCGAGGTGATGCTAGAAATAGATCCCTGTGGCCCACCCATCATTGACAACCTATTGGTTATGCTTGCTGCTCAAGGCAAGTTAATTACCAAACGCAATCCAGAATATGAGATAGGTTTCTACTTGCCAAACTGGAGCTGCTTCAATAGTATGGAGGAGTACTGTAAAGTATTTCCCTATGAACAACAATGTAAATCTTATGATGTCTAACTTGACACAACGACAAATCGACCACCTCGATGATTACGAATACTCCCTCTTTCTAGCTTATGGTGACGCATACAAACCTACAAAAACAGTTCCTGCTGGAACAGGAAGCGATCAGCTGTGGGAGGCAAAGACTGCACGACTCCATACAGAAATTAGAGGAGAAATCCTACGCTTCCGCAAGCGTTTATGGGGTGTCATCAATCAGAGAGGCTTTACCCTATCTAATCAAGACCGTTGAAGATACCTTCCACAGGCTTGGTAATGGACAGGCTGGTAAGTTTTACCGAGAGATCTCTCTTTACCTTGATGAGCTTGAACCGTTGGCTATCTCAACTATCCTGCTCAAGATAACATTTGACAGAGTATTCAGTACCAAACGACAAACCAATCTTATTGTCCCAACCATGACTGCCCTTGGCTCTGCTCTTGAGTCAGAGTGTAAGTTCCGTTGGTATAAGAAGCATCATCCGGGATTGATGAACTACATCAGCACCAGATACTTTCACGAATCTTGTGGCACAATGCAGAAACAAGTCATCGCCAGCAAAAAGTTTGGTGAGCATGACATACGTTGGAAAGCATGGAGCACCAAGACTAAGGTATCGCTTGGACGTTGGGGGCTGACTGCTGTAATGGATTCCACACACTGGTTTACCATCAGCAAGCGTAAGACCCACCGCAAACGCTATGAATACAGAGTTGTACCCACTCCTGAGTTTGAATCAAAACGCAACGACCTCATCAAAACTGCTGAGTTATTTGCTGGTATACCTTGGCCAATGCTGGTACATCCAGATGACTGGGGCTACGGTGATGAAGGTGAAATCATTTATGGTGGATACCTGACAAATCGTATGATGAAAGGCCATGATCTTACTAGGAAGGGCAACCCCTTCATAAAACACGGGAAAGCACCGATTGACTTTCTAAACAAGTTACAGCGGGTGCAATACTGTGTAAATCGTCATGTACTGCAAGTGGCAGATGAGATGAGGAGTAGAGGTAGAGTAATAGGTAAGTTTATACCTATATCTCCAGCCTACAAACCACCACGTCCTGCTAATGCAGACGATAATCCTGAGTCTAATTTAGCTTGGAGACGAGCAATGGCAGAGTCTCACAACGCTGACCGTCTTAACTTCAAGAGATCAGTCAGGACACGTACACAATTAGAGGCAGCTGAGAAATTTAAAGATGAGAAATTCTATCTTTGTTGGTCTTACGACTACAGGGGCAGAGCATACCCCATCCCAGCGTTCCTCACACCTCAAGATACAGACTTTGGTAAAGCACTTATCAGATTTGCTGATGAGTCTAGTGTGACAGATGAAGCCGAGCTTTGGTTATCTTTTCAAGTAGCCACAAGTTTTGGTCTTGATAAGGCAACACTAGAGGACAGACATCAATGGGTGTCTGAAAACCATGAACTAATTACTAAAGTTGCTACCGACCCCGTAAGATACTTGTCTGATTGGGAAGAGGTAGACGAACCTTGGCAGTTTATGGCTGCATGCCACGAATACTACCACTGCTGTATCAAAAAAGATAAATTAACTACAGGTCTTATGGTCGCAGTCGATGCGACATGCTCAGGTCTACAGATCTTAGCAGGACTAGCCAAAGACCGTAGCACTGCAGAACTTGTAAATGTTGTACCTAGTGACAAACCTAGTGACGCATACAAGGCGGTGGCAGATAAGGCTAAAGAGTTTCTCCCAAGTTACATGCACCCTTGGATGACCAGATCCGTGTGCAAACGCACGGTGATGACCATACCATACAACGCTACGAAAGATAGCAGTCGCAAGTACATACGTGAGGCATTACTAGAAAACAACATAGACCCCACCAAAGATGAACTGACACAAGTTGTCAATGCAGTCTACAATTCAATGGACAGCATCGTTCCGGGGCCAATGAAAGTAATGCGATGGATAAAGAAGCATGTCGGACTTTACATCAGAAATGGTGCTAAGGAAGTTCAGTGGGTCACACCATCAGGTTTTATTGTCAATCAAAGACGAGACGACATTGAAACACAACAGATGGAGCTGCAGCTACTAGGCAGGACACAGGTTAGAATACCTACAGGTAGATCTACACCCAGCCCTAACAAGCATAAGTCTAGCACTGCCCCTAATTATATACATTCATTCGATGCTTCGATTCTTCACAGATCATTCATGCAATTTGATGAACCATTTACAGTTATCCACGATTCTGTTCTTTGCAGAGCAGGAGACATGGGAACACTCAATCGCCTT
>CEWK01017572.1_pt1 | contig 13100 bp, 19 predicted proteins | sample 531431 | NCBI WGS metagenome assembly CEWK01 (sample SAMEA2623059, study PRJEB7988) | marine metagenome | isolation source: saline water (ENVO:00002010), including
ACCGCTCCCGCGCTAATATCTAATAATGGTTGATTGGAGGGTCCAGCTGATCCACCACAACTTGAAATTACTAAACAAAGTATGAAATGAAAAAAGAAGTTTAGTTTGAAAAAATCGCTTCTTAAATCCATTGATCGTTTGGAGCTGTGAGCTTATCCTCTATATCACCAGTGTTTACTGTTCCTGTGGGCTCAATTAACATAATCTTTGCCTCTTCTTCTGCATAGGGTTTATGTTTAACGCCCTTTGGGACAACAATCATCTCTCCTTCACTAATCTCAACTATTTCATCTTTAAATTCAATAAATATTTTTCCTTCTATTACAATAAACACTTCGTCTGTTTCATCATGTTGATGCCAAATAAAGTCCCTTTCTATCTTGACGAGCTTAAATTGATAATCATTCATTTCAGCAATTACTTTGGGAGACCAATGTTCATCAAATTTTTGAAATTTAGATTTGAAATTTATTTTTTTCATATTAGTTTTATATTAGTACATTTCGGTAAATGCTAAAATAAAATTATGAAAAGCTTACAGATTTCATTTATTCTAGTTTTTTCTTTTTTACTTATTTCAGAAGAAGCCTATCCTACTTATGGCAAAGGCCTGCCTAGAGATTCAGATGAATTGATCCCAAGCGATTCCTCTTATCCAATATGGGAAACTGGAAAGTATGAATCCATAAATCCACAAAGAATGAAGGATATTGTTATTGATATTTCAAATATTGCTCTTGAAAGCAAGAATAGAACTCCATACTGGGGAAGACTGCCCGGAACTCCTGAAGACAAAAAAACTATGGATTATATTGAAAGTAAATTAAAAAAATTGGGTTTTAGTATTGAAAAAAAGGACGTATTTATAACTAAAGAGTGGCGTCCAACTGAGTGGTCTTTGGGCTATAAATTTAATAATAAATTTTATTCAATTAAATCAGCCTTTCCTACCGGAGAAAATATAAATCATATCGATAGTAATGTTAATGCTGAGCTTGTATGGGTTGGGTTGGGCTCAGAAGCTGACTTCATGAATAAAGATATAAAAGGAAAGGCTGTTGTAATATATAGTTTCTTTGTTCCAGGTGGAAGAAGTCATTCTGCTAGTAACAGGGCTAAATTGTTTAATGCTAATGAAATCGCATCCGACAGAGGTGCTGCACTAATTATAAATATTATGGGTGTTCCTGGAGATGGACAATTTGCTGGGGGAGCGTTTCATGGAACCAGTGGAAAGCCTGCATCATCATATGAAGCTCCTATAATAACTATAAGCCAAGATGAAGGCTTTCTTTTAAGAGACAGAATGTTAAAAGAAAAGATTTTTGTAGAATTCAATTTAAAAATTGATGTGTTAAATAATCTTAAAACTACATATATGATTGCCAAATTAGATGGATTGTCAGAGGAAGAAATTTTTATAGGTGCTCATACAGACGGTTATTTTGCCGGAGCTATGGATAATGCAAGTGGCATTGCAGTTGGTTTAGAGATGGCTGAATACTATTCAAAAATGGAGAAATTAGATAGACAAAGAACCATAACTTTCTTCCTATATCCTGATCATCATCATGGAGAGTATAGTGTCCGAGAGGTAGAAGAATATTATGATTGGGATAACGTTGCCGTTGTTTTAACTCTAGAGCATCCTAGTCAATCTCAACTTTATTGGTTCAATGAAAATATTGTAGTTTCAAATGCAATTGGATCCTTTAGATGGAATGTAACAGGAAGCGAAAAACTTGAAAAAATTTTTAAAAAGAGGCTCAAAGAAAATGGAGTTTCAATTTATAACTATATGACAGACAAACCCAAACTGACTGACAGAGCTCCTGGATTTCACATTATTGACCATGTTATTTATCACACTACCTTTGACATTCCAGAGCTTGTACCTGCTGAGGGAATGAAGAGAGCAACAAAAGCATTTATCGGAATGGTCGAAGATGTGAATGAATTATCTCTTGAAGAACTAAGATAAATTATTTTAAAGGCTCTGCAGTCCTTGTACCATCCTCATTAATGGTAACAACTAAGGGCTGCCATATTTCATGATCACAAATACTCATCAAGCATCCCTCAACTTTTAAAGTTCCATCATCTAACAGATAAAGATTAGACTTAAAGACTCTGCCTCTGCCTGGATCATAAATTTTTCCATTTTTAAGGACTTTCATGCCCAAAGCACTAGAAGGAAAGTCTTCTAATAAATTAATGCCTATTAAAGGCCTGTCTCTTAAGGATCTTTTTTTATTATTTGAATCCATTATGGACTTGGGATCTATGTCGTCATCTACAAAGAGGTGTTCAATGGTAGCACACAGATTTTTATCGCAATTTTTAACTTGAACTATTGACTGAGATGTTAACCAATAACCTTCCATAGTTTCCTTTGATTCAGAACTAATTGAGCTAGAGACTGTCACCAAGGCTAAAAATAAGAAATTTTTATAAAGATAATTTGTCATATGTTATAAATTATTTAGTATGTTTAAAATTCTACTCTCAAGTATGTTTTTTGATAAACATGTTCGGTACGGATTATCATCATATACAGGATTTCCAACCAGCAAAACCTTTGGTTGATTAGTCTTAAACTTCCATCTTGTTCCAGTTTCTTTTGAAAAAAAAGTATATCTAATATCTTTATTATTAATAATAAAATTATTTTTATCTTGAGTAAGATTAAAATTTATAACTACTTCAAGATATGAGTCAAAAATTCGATCTATATAGTCTACATATATTTCATCATTCATTCTTCCACAGTCTATGTAATCTGCAATTTTTGCATTATCAAAATTAATTTTAATTTCTCTTAGGTTTGTTACCTCAGCGCCAAGCAATATTGATAGATTTTGCTTTAGGTTATCAATACTATCTTTTGTATATCGTTTATTTTTTTGCACATAATCAAAAAATGGAGGCGCCTTTGGTTCTAAATATACATTTTTTGATTCCTCTACTTCACAAGATATCAAAAAAAATATAATTGAAATAAAAATAAAATACTTCATTTTGCAAAGTAACCTAGTTGTTATTCTTTAAGAAGTAAAATCCAATCTCTGACCATCTCAACTGCTTCCTTATGCGATAATGCTCTTCCTGACTCTGGCATCATTACTCCTGGATCAAGAGAAATCATCCTATACAATAGGATTGATTCTTCTGGCTTTCCGGGCACAATTGAATATTTCAAGCCGCCACTGCCTCTTCCAGTTGCAACAGGTTTTTTATATACGCCTAGATGAATGTCTCTAGTTTCATCTAAATGTAAGTATAATCCAGTTGAATTTGCATTTCCTGTTGGTGAATGACAATGACCACAATTAACATCTAAATATGATCTAACTCTGTCGTTAATATTTTGTGATTCATCACTCCAATCAACGGGTGAAACTAGATCTAAAGGATAAGAATCAATAATTTGTTTCGTCATCCAATAATTTAATTGATTAAATTCACCGTCATCATATTTAAAATCTTTATTAATGTTCCTTGCTTTTGGTCCAATTGGAGTAATCATATCGTCTGCAGCATGGCACTCTTTACACTGATTTACATTTGGGACTCTGTACCTTACATCTTGCTCTTCACCAAAAAAGTTGATCCATGAAACGTTAATAGTTTTCCCGGCTATCTTCTTAAATGCCTCATTTTGTTCATCATTCCAAGCATATGAAACAGCCTCCCAACCACTTTCTTTTCTTAGCAATAATCTTGTTTCTAATAAATTCATGCCTTGCCTTGGATCTCGCTCGTCAATGGGATAATAAAAGGTTTTAATTAGGGCCGATCCAACAGGGAAATCAAAAACTGAGCTCTCTTTATAGTAAGTCGCTTTTTGATTAATAGGGACGTAGACCCATCTTTGTTTATATGAATAATCTGAAAACAAGGTTGAAATTAACTCATATGGAACAACTTTGTCATGAGGAACCTGTGCCGAATTATCTATAAAGAAGTTAAACTCAGATAATTTATTTGGAAATGTATCTGAAAGAATTAGTTCATTATTTACGCCATGAAGATTTGTGCACATATAAAGCACAAGTAAACTACTGAATATCTTTTTCATTATCTCCCTATATGCCGTCTATATTAATAGGCTCCAGTGGATTAATGACCCCTTTAAACTCACTTTTATCTGTTCTAATTGGTGAAGAAATGCCCAACATATATTTAATGGGGCTTATTGTAAGAAAACTCACTTCTTCTCCTTCAACCATTACTAACTTTTCATCTTTTGGCTGACCAAATAACATTTGAGACATAGGAACAACTCCATCCCAAAAAATATCTGGCATATTTCCATCACTTATCTCAAATAATGCCTTAGCTAAATCACCAGTACCAACATCTGGATCAAAACCGCTTGGTCCATAAGTATTATTGTGTACCTGAATTCCTCTGGGGTGAGGATAATAATTTGGATCATCAGTTTCATCAGAATAAGAGACTATTGATAAATTTACGGTTCCGTTGCCACTCATTAGATTGTTAAAAACTTCAACATTTGAATTTGCCATAATTATAATGCCGGTGCCTCTTGGAACCTCTCCAACAATGTTACCTTCAGGAGCAAAATTATCAGTGTCATTATTAATAGATTCATTGTCAAAAACCCTTATATGATGTCCTCCTTGTTGAGGCAAATCAGGAAGATCAAAAATTAGTATCCCTCCTGTATTATGAGATGCAAGATTGTCGTATACATCTGCATAATATGAGTTTTCAATTTCTATACCAGCAACGTTGTATTGAGCAATACTATTTCGAACAATTATATTTTTAGACTGACCTACATATATTCCAGCGTCAGACGCACCTATTGCAACACAACCATCAATTAATACATCTTCAGATTCAACTGGATAAAAACCATATGCGCCATTTGTACTTTTTGGCCCACCAGTCCATTCGGTCCTTAAATTAATCATGCTGATACCTTTAGCTCCAATAACCTTTAAGGCATCGCCCTTGGCATCTAATATAGAGAAATCTTTTAGCGTTACTCCATTCGAAGTTACTAAAAAGCCTTGAGCGCCTGATTGTTGATTCTTAAAATCAAGAATGGTTTCTTTCATTCCGCGCCCAACCACAGTTACACCATCCACATCCAGTGACAAGCCATCTTCGAATTCATAATATCCTGACTCTATTATCAGAGTATCGCCCTTATTTATAAGAATCATGGCTTCCTGAAGACGCTCATGAGCATTTGGGCCTGGCTCTATTAAAATATCTTTTCCACTAATGCTTAAACTTAGAAAGAAAACAAAAACAAGAAATTTGCAGCTTATATTTTTCATTCTAGTGGTAATGAATAACCATTAAAGTCATATTTTTCTAAAACTTTAACTATGTTTCCATCTTTATACTGGATCTTAGACTTTAGTTGTCCGTTTGAATGATATGCCTCCGAGATTCCATCAAGTTTGTCCATACCGTCATAATATTCTTTTAATGCAATCTGGCCATTATCATGATATTCAAAGAGTACATAACTTAGAAGCTCATCATTTTTATAAGCCTCTGTCCACATTAGCAAACCATATTCATAGCCCTTCCATTCGCCTACTAACAAGTCGTTATAAAATTGTCCCTCCATCGCAAGATAGCCTTCTTCATACAAAATATAGTCACCATGCTGTAAACCATTTTTATAGTTTATCTTTTCAGAGTATGCCACTCCGCATCCTTCATAGGATTCATAAGCTCCATGGAAAAGGCCATTCTTAAATGTCCCCGCCTCAACAACACAGAACCCAAACTCATCTTCAAATCCAATAAATTTACCTGAGAAAGGCTTCTGGCTATTAATTTTATATTTAATTCCGTTTCTTTCTACTAATGAAGATAAATTAATTGCTGATTCTGAGTATTTTAAAAATAGAGGATCGCTTGCATTGATGGCTGCAATGAAAAGCAACAAAAAAGATAGTTTTAGGTTTTTTTTCATAATTATTATTAATAATACTATCTTATTCCGTTATAAGTATAAATTAAGAAAAAAATTGGCTTATGGCAATATTTCTATATCTATAATTTCAGATAAAATAACATTATTGACTAGTGTTGTATCGGGTGCTGCTATTGGTCTATGCTCATAATCGCCAAGAACAAGTTGCAGAGAGTACTTACCAGGGGGAAGTGATAAATTTGCTTCTGTTTGTCCTCCACCAAAATGTAAAATATTTTTACCATAGGGAATTGGCTGTTTGGCATTGCTTAAAACGTCATATGCTCCATTAATTATTAAATGATGATGTCCACTTACAAAACATTTCTTTACTTTCTCAACTTTTACTCCTGCTGGACTGATAAGTATATTTTTTGAACCAAATTCAACCTTAAACTCTTTAGCCTTTGACTTAAACCCGTCTTGTGGACTTTTAAAATAAAGTTCTACATTTGAGCATTCATGATCCATTCTCTCTAAAGATATTACAAATGGAGACATTAAAAGAATTAAAATTAATATTTTCATTATTCACTCCTTGTTTTAGGCGGCCCAAATATAAAATATAAGGCTTCTTTAAAACTATTTGAACTCTTAATATTATTGAACATTTCCTGCCAGCCCATAAAAGTAATTTTGGTTGGATCATATGTGTTTACATTTTTTACCAATCCGTACTTTACTGATTCTTCTTCTGGCTCGAAAGTGCCAAACATTCGATCCCATATAATTAATAAATTACCGTAGTTTTTATCTATATATTGTGCATTTGACCCATGGTGGACTCTATGATGCGATGGAGTATTAAAAACCCACTCTATAGGACCTAATTTACCAACAATCTGTGTATGTCCGACTATTCCCCAAAGAGTACTTATAACACCAGCGACTGCAATAATTGTGGGATCAAAACCAAGCAAAGGTAATATCATAAAGAAAGGTATTTTTGATATTGGTCCAAACCAGGCTTGACGAAACGAGACAGCAAAATTCATTTCCTCGCTAGAGTGATGACTCATATGAATTGCCCATAAAAAATTTACTCTATGAGAAATCCTGTGGTAAATATAAAACACCAAGTCAATCAATACAAATGTAACAAGCCACAAAACCCAAATAGGCATAATTTCAGAAAGATTAATCAATTTAAACTGAAATAAATAAAAATGAAGTGCTAATGTTGCTCCCTTTAGCATAAAAACCATCAAAATGTTTCCTGAGAGTAGTCCGATCGTACATAAAGTATCTTCTTTTTTATAAAGATTCTTGTTATTTAGACTAGAAAAAAGGACTTCTAATAAAATCATTGCCAGTACTATTGGCGCTCCAATTGCGTAAACTTCATTTATTGTTAAATTGGTCATATAAATTTATTTATGTAGCTTGCTTAAATGACTAGAGTATATAGTATTCTCTTCGAGATCTATTAAAATCTCCTTTGGTATCTGAAATGCTTTTTTTTCAAGTCTCCAAGTCTTAGAAATTTGTTCGATACTTAATTTACCATAAATATGAGGAAAATCTTGTTCTGCCCTGTTGTCACTCAATGCTTTCTCAAAGCAGTATTCACTTCTATTTAAATTGCTCTCATCAATCTCGCATAGAAATAAGCTCTTTTCGTTTTTAAAATAAAGATAAAGCGTTAAAGCTAATTGTTTTGCAGTTGAGCAATGAATAAACCCGTCTTTGTCATCTAAATCTGTTTTTACATATCCTAGCAGATTAGAGTTTTTCCATTCTTTTTCTGTCAATATTTTATATATCTTACTCATGAATTGTAAAAACTCTAATTGGTAAGTTATATTTATTTATGACGTTCATCAACTCATTGTAATAATCTTTGTTGCTTTGTTTTCTCTTGATTAACAATATGGCTGCTTTCTTGTTTGTAGCCTCTGCATAATGTAAGGACTGGCCAATAGCCTCCTTCCATTTGTAATCAAACTCCGCCTCTATTGCATAATCTTCTGTTAAACAATCAACATAGGTTCCATATTTTGTTATGAATTGATCACTTCCATCGATGTTTGAACACCAGGCTTTATTAATTTCATTCTCTGAGCAAAATATTATTGGCGTTAAAATTAAAATAAAAAATATCCTCATTGTTTTATTACCTCTTTGATTCCCTGTATTGAAATTATCATGCCATGATGAATTGCATCTGCAAAAATATCTGGATCAATTTCAGTTGTCCATTCAAACTTGCAGGAATCATCGTCAACATATAAAACATTCATTGTTGCAAGATGATGGTTTAACGGAACTACTGTTTGAATTGCTGAATATTTAAGAGTCATATTTTTAGTATCATTTAATAAAATCTTTTCTTTAACCTGCCCGATGCCTTCCATTTCAAACACACGACAATCATCTTCAATTATTATTTTGTCTACAGAGGGAACCCAATCGCACCTTGATACATCTGTTAATATTTTCCATAATTCTTTTGCATCGCAGTCAAAATTAATAATTTCTTTAATAATCTTCATTAATAAATAGGCTAAAAACTCTCATATTGTTATTATGTCTATAACTATTATTAATAATCAACTGTAAGGGGTGAGCATGTTTGAAGTTTATCAATCAACTTTCATTGGTTTGTGGCTAATAGTGGCTACGATTATTGTTCAGGCAATGATTGCTGTTCGAATACACAGGCGACAAGAAGGTGGTTATTCACCAGGGATCTTAAAACCATCGCTTGATCATGCTTCCATAGTTTTTAGAACTCATAGAACTCTTCAAAACTCATTAGAAAATTTAATTCCACTGTTAGGACTTGTAGTCATAGCACTGATGTCTGAATATGACTCAAATAAATTGTCAATTATCATTTGGATGTATGCTATTTCAAGAATTATTCATATGATTCTTTACTATAAAATTGCTACAAAAAAGAATCCCAGTCCAAGAAGTATTTTTTGGGCAATTGGTTTCTTATCCACCTTTTATTTAATGATTGATCTTGGAATATTTTTGATATTTTAGAAAAAGCAAATTAGAGAGTCTTAATTTCATATCCTTCAAAATTAATATCATCATATGATAAGTCATAAGCTCTTAAGGATTGAAATATAAAGAGCGCTGCATTTCCATTTTTAAACTCTTGCATGGTTGAATTAATAATATTTGTACCGGAAGACTCTCCTATTTCCCATCCATAATTTCTTAAAAGTCTCGCTATATCTGCATTCGAAATTATTGGTCCATGCATTTCAAGCTGTATAGTGTTTTTATCCTTAGTGATACCTTTTATATATACATTTTTGGTCTTGCTTATATAGTACTGAAAAAAGTGATTTTCATGATCTACATTTAAAAATTCATTAAACATTTGTTGAATCGTTAACTCAATTGATTTTAGATCTTCAAAATCCATATTTATTAAAAAGATTTAATTAAAGTTTTTAGATTGTACATAATCCCAGGATTTCCTTCAAAGCACTTAATTGATTCATCGGGCTTATTCCAGTCGTTAGCAGATTTTGTAAAAAAATTAGAATCAATCTTTACCCAGCTTGAATCATCTAAGGTTCCAGCTTTTATGAATAATATATGTGGAAGTTCTCTAGCATAGCTTAAGATCCCAGACCCACAAGTAGAGCAAAAGCCTCTTCTTACGTGGGATCCTGACGTGCCTTTGCTTTCAAAATATTTTGGTTCTCCTTTTAAATCTACATATTTTTTTGCGATAAAGATTATCGTTGCTTTTCCTGAACCTGTTATTCTCTGACAATCTTTACAATGACAATGATGTGCAGAAATTATTTTATTCTTCTTCAATGAATAGCTTATATCGCCGCACTGACATCTTCCCTCTTGGCTGTCTTTCATATTTTTAATCCCAGTCGCAAGTGTACTTTATATCATAAGGTGAATATCTATCGCTGTCCCATGATGGCCCAATAGACAAATATCCAACCAATCCATAACTACCTATAATCATAGGCGGATTTGATGCTCCATCATTAAATACTGAAAGACTAGAATATGAATTGCCATAATCAGAACTCGTGTTAAATATGCTGTTTTGTGACCAAGTGCTTGCATAGGATGATGAATCATTAAAAATTGAATCTGTCATCCATCTCGGACCAAGAACTCCCAGAAACTCACCATCTCCACTAATAATCTTAGCGCCATCAAATTTATTGCAGTCCCATGAATTAACTTCTCCGGCATATAGAAAATTTGTTCCAAATAATAATAAAAATATAAAAATACTTTTCATCGTCATATTTTAATCAATTACCATAGCAGCACATAATTTATGGCCGGTCGGGTCTTTAAGATAAGCTAAATACATAGAAAATTTTTCATAATTACGTATGCCAGGTGGTTCTTCTATTGAAGTTCCGCCATTATCAATCCCTGCCTTATGCCACGCATCACCCTGTTCTATGCTTTCTATATTAAATCCAATGGTTGATCCGTTTGCGACTGTTGCAGCATTACCATCTATTGGCTGTGTGATAACAAAACTTGTTCCATTGAAATTATAAAAATATCTCTTTTGGCCTGTTAGATTTGGATACATTTTCCCAGAATCAGATCCAAGTGCCTCAAATAGTTTGTCATAGAATATTCTAGATTCCTCTATGTCGTTTGTGCCAATCATCACATGACTAAACATATTTTAATCTCCCTCAAAGCATCATTAAAAGTGCATATGAAAATATTAGTGCAAATACCCACAAAACAAAAGCAAACGAAATGACCTTTAAATTAATCTCTTTAATGGAGTGATAATTTATTTGAGCCCCAATACAGAATAACGCAGCGATAATTAAAGCATCACTTAAATAATTAAGCACAAGAAGAATTTCATTTTTTATATTAAAAGTTGAGCCCATAAAAATTGCCAATATAAAAATAATTACAAATATAGGTAACTTAACCTTAGCATTTTCATTCTTGAAGCTGCCTAAAATAATAATTAAAGGAATTAGCCATAGCGTTCTTCCAAGCTTTAAGGTTGCTGCCACTTCTGCACTGTTTCCGCCATAAGACATAGCAGTCCCAATCACCGAACCTGTGTCGTGTATGGCCATAGCTACCCAAGCTCCAAACTGAATATAAGACATTTCAAGTGATTGCCCTATAAAAGGAAAAACAAGTATTGCGACAGCATTAAATATAAAAATTATTGATAGCGAAATTAATAATTCTTTTGGTTTTGACTTAATTATTGGCGCTATAGCTGCAATAGCTGTGGCGCCGCAGATGGCAGTTCCAGATGATATCAACAAACCCAAAGAGTTATTGATGTTAAATATTTTAGCTAGCAATATACCAATGCAGAATATTGCAATAACAAATAAAGAAACCTGCAGAAAAAATTCTGATATTAAATTAATGGCTGTAGATGAGGATATCGTAAAGCCTATAATAACGATTCCTGTCTGAAGAAGCTGTGTGCCTATGTTTGGTGCTATTAAATTTTGCTGAGATTTAATTGAGACAAAAACTGTTCCCAACATCAAAGCAAGAACAGGAATATTCACAACTACAGCAATAAAAATAAAAATAATACAAAGAAGATATCTCATTAACCAATATGTTCTATTAATAAGGTAGGAACATTATGGGTATGAGATTTTATTGTTGAAACAAGTGTATTTTCCTTTAGACCACTCTTAATAGGAGTCATCTCAACTCCACGGTTGGTTAATCTTTTATGAGCCTTTTTTATATTTTCAACTTCCCATGCGAGTCCCCACAAACTATCTTTAGGTTCTTTGTCGTCTCGTTTTTCGATTACTTCGATAGTTGTTTTGTTCAATCTAAAAAACAACATCCTGCTATCCCAGTGTTCTATAACTTTATCAAGCGCGAGTCTTATTTTAAAAATATCTTGATATATATGTATAAAACCATCTGCATCATTAGTATTTATTACCAAATGATCTAATTTATTAATTGAATCGCTAGGGTACTCATCAATTTTTCTTAACGAGCCCTCTGTATGCTCAATAATAAAAGAAAATATTCCACGGGTTAGTTCTTGTGGTAAGAAAAAATTTTTCCATTTTCTTAACTCTTTTGAGATATTGTTCCTACCTTCTCCATCTGATACTTCTGTAATTGCAAAACCTTCTGATATAAGAGACTTTGAAGCTTCTTTAATATTTTCAACACCAAAAACCACTCCAATCAATCCATCGCCATTCTCTTGTATTGTATTATTAACTAAGATGGCTCCAAGCCCCTCTCCCTTTGCAGATAGAAGCTCAAGATATGTATTTTTAAAATTAAAAATTACATTTTCTGTTCCAAGCTCCTTATGCTCTCCTCGCCAGACGGGTTCAATTCCAAATAATTTTTTATAATCTTGCTCTGCTTCATTTAAGTCTTGTACAGCAATAATTAAATGATCTACAGTATTAATCATTAAAATTTATTTAGTAATTGAAGGTTTATATTTTTTTGAAGACAGTCTTCTTTTGATAAAAACTCCTAACGCAATTATCGATACTGGTAATAAGAATCTTAATGGCTTTGTAAGCAGATCATAATACTCTGGATAAAACTGAACAAAGACAATCGATATTAAGGAAATACCAGCCATAATATAGAAAAAGGCAAATACCACATCTATTGTTGTCATCTTCAAGGGCTGAGGTCTTTCTGTTGAAAAATAAAGTGCGATGCTTGATAGGAAAGCAAGGTTAATATTGTTGAAAGCACTTTCTACCTGATCAACAGGGACAAATAAAGTGTAATAAAGGAGAATATATAAAAAAAATAGAGGTATGCCTATCTTTAATAGTGTCATCGAGTTTTCCCTTTTAAGCTCCCACCCTAGTCTAATTTCTTCATTAATTTTTGAAATCGTTTGTAAATTGCTATTTAATGCAATCCAATTCTTCTTCCTATTAATTCCACATTTTGCATAAATAAGCGACCAGCCATCTATCTTGAATTCAACGTCAAGATATTGCTCTGGCACTGGTTGAACTTGAGAATTTTCATCAGTACCTGTAACTGCAATATATATAAACTGTTCATCAAAAGGATAGTTATCAGCAATGGGATTAAAGTCAAAATTCGATGTGACGATGTATCTTCCAGAATATAAATTGTCAACTTGTTTATGTTCTATTCTTCTGACTTCATGTTTAGGATTTAATGAGCT
>CEWK01131365.1_pt1 | contig 13076 bp, 6 predicted proteins | sample 531431 | NCBI WGS metagenome assembly CEWK01 (sample SAMEA2623059, study PRJEB7988) | marine metagenome | isolation source: saline water (ENVO:00002010), including
TATTATTATCTAACATATTAAAATGATTATACTGCATAGTAATATACGTATCTTTTTCAAAATAATATTGTATTCCTCCAACTAAAATCATTTCTGAAATATCAAAGTTAGCTGTATTGTAATCTATAATTTGATCGTAAGTATTTCTTTCAATTAAATATTCATTTCCAACTGCAGAAAATAGTTTTGATCCGCAAACTAAGCTAAGATTATCTGTAAGCCCAACTAAAATTCCTGAACTAATCAAATTTGTCTTTAAATTTATTCTCTCAAACTCAGAGCCTGATCTTTTAATATTTTCAGCAAAAGCACTCGCATCTATAATGATTGGAACACTGATATCAAAAATTTTATTGATATGTAATTTAGAAGATATTGCTCCTTTTAAAAAATTTCTTTTCTGTGTAGTTCCTTGTCCTATCAACTCAGTAAAATACTTAGCATCTATGTTTAACTTTAAAAAGCCTGTTATTTTTATTTCTTCTATACTCAATTCAGTTCCAATTCTATTTGGAGTAGCATCTCCATAAGGTAATGTTGCACTGTAAATTGGATTATAATCCATTAGTGAAGTTGAAAGTCTTTGATTATAAATATCTGGATCAGAAATAATATCTAATAATCCAATTTTTCTTTGAGTATAGCTATTACCATAATATGCATAAGACGACGGTACTAATGAATAATTTAATCTTCGTGTTTGTGCCCCAATACTTCTGAAATCAGTATCAACAAGCTTAAAATTTAATCTTAAGTTAGAGTTATTAATTTTTGATTGAAATGTACTATTAAAAAACATCCCTTGAGTTTCAGGGGCAAAACCATCTCCTTCCCAACCTCTTTTAGATACACCTCCCTCAACTAATATATCTAATGGATACATATCCAAAAACTTATCTGAATACATAAATTTAGCAGTAAAGACAGGATTAAAATATGCAATATCTGTATTTGATGTAGATTTAATTTCAAAAGTATTTATATAATGTGATCCTATTTTAATTTTTTCATTTAATCTAATAAACAATGTTCCCCCAAACATAAGTAGTTCTGGATCACCAAGCCATTGAGCACCTCTAATTCTTGATGTAAATGCATCAATATCAATTTGCTCTATTATATTATACATATTATAAGAAAAATTAGTTTGAATACCCTGTAACCTCCAATAATTTTCTTTGTAATAATTTTCATAATTTACATATTCTCTATAGAAGCTGAAAACATCTGATTCAAAATGAGATAAATCTTGAGAATAATTATAGAGGGTATATTTTGATTGTTTTAAAAACAAATCACCTATCCCAAATCTAATTTTATTATTTATAACTCCACTAGCAGATAAAGATCTGAGTGTAACTGAATTTCTATTACCCCACATACCTCCAAAGTCATTTTGAAGTCGAATTGAAGAAGATATTTCAATTTCATTTATTGGAGTAAAATGTAACCCTAAATCTATTTTAGAAAAACCTGTTCCATTACTTCTAGTAGACACAGTATCTTTCTGATCTAAGTTGTCGCCAGTTAAAATATCTCTATCATACATAACCCTTGCATTTCCATCATACCAAACTTTGGATTTTATTTGAGCTTGAGTTGATAAAGCATATGATGTTAAAAAAATTATTAAAATATTTAAAAGTATATTTTTCATTAGAAATTAATTTTTAATTCTATTGTTGATTCAGTTCCCTTGATGTTAGTCGCACTAAAATTTTTATCATAAAAATGAAAAAAAGTGTGTCTTAAAAAAAGATAAGCTCCACTTTTTAATTGAATATCTAATCCTCCACCAAAGATTTGACCATACTGATCTCTTGGTTTCATGGAGGGAACATAATCACTATTTTCACCCCACGAAATGTCATTTGGATAAGGATCTTTATAATCAATATCTGTCATATCATTACATTTTATTCTCTCTGTTGCATGTTTAAAAACTAGATTTATTGACTTTGACAACTCGTAAGAAATATCTAGTTGATGATTAAAACTTCTAATAAATGCTGTAGAATTTACAACTGGTAATAGACTAAAAAAATCTTGTGCAGTATTATAATTAGTTAGTGAGAATAAATAAAGATTTTTATTCAACAAAGTAGTTTTATATTTTAAATGTAAATCAGATGAACAATAAAACTTGTCAAAGATAGGTAAGGAATCAGAGTCAATTAAGATGTTTTGTTTTTCAAAAACAGGTTCTCCAAACGGACCCGTTGTATCAGCAATCTGAACATAGACATCACCGACATTAACTTCCTCGAAAACACCCCTGTAATATGAATTAAATTGTGAATAAGGACCATATCCAGAACTAAAATAAGAAATCCTTGAAAGTATTAATCCTGTTGAATTATGATTATATGAAAATTTTGTATTAACTCTTTCAATTTCAGAGTAAAAACCTGTTCCTAAAGAAATCACTAAATCTCCTAAATTAAACTCTGTATTCACACTAAGTCCCTCTCTGTTATTTGCAAGATAACCCAAATTATTAATAGGTCCACCTAGAGAACTCAAAATTGTAGCATCAGCACCTTCTTCAATTACTGCGGTATTTACTAAATCAGAGAAAGTTGTATTTTGAAATGAAGAATTAATATTTACAGCTTCTGGCGCAATTCTCGAATACTGAAGTTTAAAAGGAATATAAGTATATTCACTAGGAATATCTAAGTTAAATAAAATCAACTCTCCTATTCTTTTATTAATAAGATGAGATTGATAGGTTCCTAATCCAATTTCTCCAGAAATTCTTATATTTTTAATCTTAAAATCAAATTCAGAAGAATAAATTGAGAACTGTCTGAAATTATTTTTAACAGAATCAGTAGCGGTTATAGAAGTAAAATAATTTAAAGCGAAATTAGATTTTGAAAATTTGTTATTTAATCTTAGCCCTGCAGCATAATCATCTTTACCATATGATATTAATTCGCCTATATTATTTTGTGTTTTTCCAAGAACAGACTGAAAAGAAAGTTCAGAGTTATTAAAACTATTAATAGATGAACCTGTAAATGTAATTCCTTGAAATGCAATATTTCCAAAACGTAAATCTTGAGAAATAGAGCCTTTGTTATAGTACTCACTATACCTGTCTGAAACCTCTTTTGTTAATGGATCGTAAGGAGCTCTTTCAAAAAGACTGTATCTTAGGTAACCCTCTTCAGCCCATGCCGTTAACTTACTCTGTCTGTACCATTTTATTCCACCAGCTTGTAATGAAAAATTACCAAAAGATGTTTTTAATGATGAATATAAATTTGATCCTAAATATAGAGAAAGCAAATTATTCTGAAAATCTCCATTAAAAGGGCTATTCATTAGAAGATCTGTTCCAAATGTTAATTCTTTTTTTGCTTGACCAGAAATTGAGAGCATCAGCATTGGTTCCCTGTATCCAGTACCAACACTAATTGTTGTTTGTTGAGGATAAGGACCTGAATAATAATTAGCTATATCTAAAGGATAGATTTCTTGAAAATTTCTTACATATCCAAGATATCTAAAATAACCTGACATTCTTAAATTAGATATTGGATCTTTAATATTTTGAGGTATACTTTGGAAACTATTCTGAATATTATTTTGGGAAAACAATGTAGATGAAAATAATATAAGTATGAAGAAAATACTATGAAAGAAATTATGATTCATTAATTTTTAAATACAAAGTCCTGCTTCAAATTATCAATCATTATACTGAACTTACCATCTTCAACAATCCACTCATTGTTTATTCCATAAAACTTCAAATCCTCACTGTTAATAGTAAAAGTTACAGTTTTTGTTTCTTGAGGAGATAAATCAATTTTTGAGAATCTTCTCAGTTTTTTCAGTGGAGGAGAAATAGTTGCAAAATGATCTCTCATATAAAGTTGTACAACCTCCTTTCCTTTTCTTTGTCCTTTATTTGTTATATCCACAGAAATACTTAACTCATCATTGTTCGAAATAGTTTTCTTGTTAATTCTTAAGTTTGAGTATTCAAAATCAGTATAGCTCAATCCAAAACCAAAATCCCACTGAGGATCGTAAAAATCATTTTTCCATGTATTTGCATTTATTACCTCTGATTGCTTATGATCATAATGCATTTTAACACCATTATATTTTGGATATGTAAAAGGCAACTTTCCTGAGGGATTAATATTACCAGCAATAATATCAGCTATAGCAGCACCCCCCTGATCACCAGGAAGATAAGCTAAGATAATTCCATCAGCCAGTTTTTCTATATCTCTTATAATCTTGGGCCTTCCTTGCACCAAAACCAACACAATAGGAATTCCTTCGTCAGCAAGAGAGGTAACAATTAGCTGCTGCTCCTTTGGTAGATCCAATGTGTATATATCTCCTGGTCTTTCTGTTGAAGGAAGTTCACCTAAACAAACAATAGCAACATCAAAGGATTTTGCTTGCTCAATTGCTAATTGCAAATCAGACGCTTGCACATCTTTTTCGTCTTTATTTTCCATAATTAACTTTGAACCTTCAAAAAATGCAAAGTTTGAATAGTTTGATTGAATTGCATCTTTAATTGTTGGGAAATCGTTATTGTACTTATCATCTACACCTTGCCAAGTATGCGTCCATGCCCCATTTAAACAATTTAAACTATTTGCAGTAGGGCCAATGAGTAGAACTGACTTTTCTTGCGATATTGGTAAAATATTATTGTTTTTTAAGAGTGTAATTGACTCAGATGCAGCATCATAAGCAGCTTTTCTATACTCATCTGAAGCAAAATTATCATAGTTCTTAATATTAGGTTTTTTATAATTATTTAGTAATCCCAATTGATTTTTAACTCTTAATATTCTTCTAACAGCATCATCTAATCGCACTTGACTAACTCTACCTTCATTTACTAATTCAATAAGTAATTTACAGTAAGTTTTATATTCAGGATTATTTGGAACCATACTCATGTCTACACCAGCATTTATTGCGGTAGCGATAGCATCCTTTAAAGTTGAATCTGTTTGTGCAACTTTATATAAGTTTATAAAATCCTCCCAGTCAGAAACTGCAAAGCCCTTAAATCCCCATTTTTCTTTTAAAACATCAGTCAATAAATATTTATTTGCATGACCAGGAATACCGTTAACTTCTCCACTATTTACCATTACAGTTAAAGCCCCATTTTTAATAGAGTGATAGAAAGGAGGCAGATGATATTCTTCCATTGTTCTATTTGGAATAAGAGCAGGAGTTCTGTCTCTTCCGCTTTCTGGAACACCATATCCAACATAATGTTTTAAACAAGCTGCTACATGATAATCATCAATTTCTTTTCCGCCTTGATAGCCATCAATAATTGATTTACCCATTTCAGTAGCAAGATATACATCTTCTCCTAATGTTTCAAAAAAACGAGACCATATGGGATTTCTTCCTAAGTCAAGAACGGGAGAAAAATTCCAAGGAATTCCAGACGCTCTAGTCTCATAAGCTGTTATCTCTGCCATTTTTTTTGCGTGATTTAAATCCCATGTTGCAGCAAGACCAATTTCTTGCGGAAATAATGTACTATTTTGAATATATGTGGCACCATGTATCGCATCAACACCATAAATGACAGGAATCTGATGTTTTGTTAACTTAGAATAATTTTGAATTTTATTTATGACTTTATGCCACTTTTCAATCGTAAATGTATGATTAGAAACATTTAAAAATGAACCAACCTTAAAATCTTTAATAGCTATTTTTAGCTTTTTATTATCAATTTGATGTGGCTCAATCAGTTTGCCTTCTTTATTTTTTTTTAATACCGATTCTAAAGTGATTTGACATGTCTGTCCAACTTTTTCTTCTAATGTCATTGAATTTAAAATAGTTGAAATTTTATTTTCAATTTTAATATCTAAGTTGTCTGTATTAAAATTTTGAGCATTAACGGTTTGAATAAAAAAACTTATCAATATGGCATTTAAAAGAAGTATTTTTTTTGTGTTCATATTTAATATATTCATTTAATTATTTTTAATAATTTTTTGTGTCTTTTGAGCAAAGAAAATTATATACAAAAAGCAAACAACTGGAATCCAATATGACTGGTGTATTCCTATAATATCAGCAAGTTTACCTTGAATTAGAGTAATTATAGCACCTCCTAATATCATCATAACTAAAAATGAAGAGCCTTGAGATGTGTATTTTCCTAATTTATTTAAACTAAGTGCGAAAATTGAAGGCCACATTATCGAACAAAACAGACCTCCGCTAAGAAATGCATAAGTAGCAACTTTTCCAGTTGTAAATAAACCAATTAACATTGCTATTAGTCCAAGAAAACCAAAAATCTTTAATGTTGATGCTGGTTTGTCTTTACCAATAAAAAAACCAAAAATTTGAACTGCTACACATATTGTAAATGCATAAAAATGCTTTACTTCATAACCAGAAACAGAAATAAGAGATAAAATTAAAGCAAATGCAATGTATGGCACAATTATATATAGCCATTTTTTAATTGAATTTGATGGGTTAAAAACTGTAATAGCTCCTGTCCATCTTCCAATCATTAAACCACCCCAATAAACTGCTGCGTATGAAGCTGTTTCTGCTTCATCTAAATTACCGAATGCTTCTGTGGTTAGCAAATCAGGTAAATTTGATCCAATAGTAACTTCAACTCCAACATATGTGAAAATCGCTAACATACCAAGTACCAACTGTGGATACTGCATTGCTCCCCATCCGACAGAATTTCGCTGCGCTTGTTTATTTGAAAATACTAATCCCCCAACAATTACAGCTAATGCGATAATAGTGAGTTGTAAAATAAAAAGATTTTGTGACTCATTTAAAGAATCTCCATCACTTAATCCTATGTACTGTTTAAATATAAAGTAAAATATTATTATCAGAATCAAAGTAATAGATATTAAACTTTTCATAGCACTTGACGCACCAATAAAAGCAGAATCTTGTTTTCCATCAGGAAGTTTTTTGGAGAAATAAAATAAGCAGGCAGCAATTAAAAATAGTATTCCTACTCCAACATATACAATTTGAGCAGAAGATAAAGAAATCTCTGAAACATCAATATCACTTTTATTGGCTGTTCCAAATAGAGCTAGTCCAACAACAATTGGACCAATTACGGTGCCAAAAGAATTTATACCACCTGCAAAATTCAACCTTTTGTCTCCAGTTGCTTCATCACCTAATGAAATTGCAAAAGGCTGAGCCGCTGTTTGTTGTAAAGAAAAACCTAATCCAACTACAAATAGTGCAGTTAAGATATAGAAAAAAGCTGAAGTATCTTCTGGACTAGCACCATTAATAGCTGTTACCATTATAATAGCCCCAAATGCAGATACAACTAAGCCATAAACAATTGTAGATTTAAAGCCCCAGTAATTTAAAATATTCTTTTTTGAAAAACTTGAATAAATAAAAATAAATAAAGCGCCAACATAGTAAGCTCCATAAAAAGCAAATTCTATTAGTTGACTTTGAAATTGATCTAGACTAAAATATTTTTTACAAAATGGTATCAAAATATTATTTCCTGCTGCAATAAATCCCCAGAAAAAAAATACTGTTACTAGAGTGTAAAGTGCCTGATTATGATTTTTGTCTTTCATTTTTTTAAAATTAATTAATAACTATTTTATGATAACTGCTAATTCCATCCATATCAATGGACTGGATTATATATATACCTTTAGACAAAGCTTTGGTATTTACTTTATTATTTTCACTATTGATGGATAAATATTTTCCATTTATGTCTAATAGTTTAATACTTTTAAATTTATTATTATCAAAAGTTAAAATATTATCTGAAAAATCAAAAGGAGATATTGATGTATATTGATTTACAGATGTACTATTTTCTTGATAAACTTTAACATAGTCTATTTGTATATTGTTAGGAAACACTGTGTTAGTATTTGGACCTGTCTGAGTAATGGCGAGATTAATCATAATAAACCAATTGTTTGAATTAAATGGCCAATTATGTTGTGATGGTATTGAAAAATAGCTAGATGGAGTAATTTGAAACATCTCTTCATCATCAACAAACCATGTTATGGTATCTTCTTTCCATATAATTGAATATGTGTGAAATTCATCTGCATATGATCCATTTGAAATATAAGAGCTAAAATTTTGATAAAAATGTGTCGATTGAGAATATGGACAAGATCCAATATGTGCAGCTCCTGTTGTACTATTAGTAAGATAATTATTTCCCCACTGTTCCATTATATCTATTTCTCCATCACAAGGCCAAGAACCTCCAGTTGGAAGAAGCCAAAAAGCTGGCCAAAAACCTTGACCATCTAAAGTTTTAATCCTGGCTTCTACTTTACCATATCTAAAATCAAATAACCCTCTAGTTGTAATTTTTGAGGAGGAGTAATATGATGTGTTGTTCCAAGAGTCAATTAATCCAGCAGGCTCCTCTCTAACTTCAATAGTAGCTATACCATTATTAACAGTTGTATTTTGGGGTTGATAATACTGTAACTCTCCATTTCCCCATCCCCACATACCAAACTGAGATCCGGTTCCATAGTCATGTACCCATTTTGCTGCATCAATGTTATTGCCATCAAAATTGTCTTCCCAAATCAGCTGCCAACTCTGAGATTTGACATGAATAGCAAAAAGTAAAATAATAAACAAAGTGATTTTTTTTTTCATTAACTTTAATATTTAATCACTTTTGTTCTGATTTCTTTATTTTTTGAAGTTACTGTAATAAAATAAATACCAGAGTTATAAGAAGATAGATCAAACGATTTTTTGTTTTTAACTGAGAGTATTTGCTCGCCTAACTTATTATAAACAATAATTTTGTTTACAGTACTAATTGTGTTAATTTCAAAATGACCTTTGCTTGGATTAGGATAGATATCTATTTTATTATGTGATTCAATTACAGAAACTAGCTGACAATCATTTACACAAGATAGAGAATCACTAAACTGCCCCGAACCATCATTTAGTGAAAAACAACCATTTATTGGATCACAATCCCATGTTGGAGTCGAACAAATTAATTCACATTGCGATAGAGATGAATATTGTCCATTACCATTTCCTGGGTCAGTACAATTTCCTTGACCATCACAATCCCAACTTGTTTGTACACACCCAAAACATTCATTCCAACAAACTAAATGGAGAATAGTATCGTCACTAAAATTCAAATATCTATTTACAAATCCCCAACCATTTGGAGATAATGAGTCATAAAGTAATAAAACACAACTAAGATTAGAATCTAATTCTTCCTGAATTGACCAATTATCGGCGGAAAACTTATATGTATGCAACGAGGTATCAACATTAAAAGATTTTGAATATATTCCGTTTCCTTGATTATCTAAAGACCAACAATTTCCACACCAATTATTGAAAGTCCCATTAACTTCAGGAACTGAAAAATTTCCAGAATAATTACTCATATCTAGTTGAAAAGTAACGTTGTAAAAATTTCTCTCTGTTTCACAAGAGTAGCATCTATTCCAACATACGGTATCTAAAACTAAATTTTCCGAAACAATTAAATCTCTGTTTATATATGGGGGAGAACCAACTACACAATCATCTAATTCATATAGATCTTCTTCAACATTCCAATTGTCTGCAGAAAACTTGTAATCATAGTCTCCTTGCATTAAATCAATAGTTATCTCCCAAACTGAATCATTATCATCATCATTCATCTGAGCACAGTTTCCACACCAAGAATTGAATGTTCCATTTAATTCTACAGTATCATAAGTTACATTTGATTCACTCATGTCAACAAAAAAGGTAACATTGTATATACAACTGTCATTGTTTATATTAGCAAGAGAATCAAAATTAACTGCGGTGGAATCTATACAACCATAAACTGGAACTGAGCACGGTGAACATTGCTGCCAACAAACTAAACTTGGACTATTTAAATTTAAATTAATGACCCTCGTTGTATCCATGGGAGTAATATTAATACATGATTCATTACCAATAAATGACTCATTTATACCATCTACTCTAAATTTGTAAGTATAACTTGTTGCTTGAAATGGAGGAACAAAGGTGGTATAAGAATACACATCTGGAGCAACATTTGTCATTGGGTAAGCTTGACCTCCTCTAAAAAACTCAACTGTAGTATAATTACCATTATATTGCGTCAAATCAACTTCGAAAGTCGCACTAATTTGAGCTGATAACTGCAAAGAAGCAAACAATAAGAATATAATTTTTTTCATAATGACAAATATATAATAGTTAGTGTATAATGTACAATTAATATAAAACTAATTTATGCATGTATTTCTGATAATCTGTTGTAACATCTAAGAAAAATATTCCTTTTGATATATTTTCTAAATTTACTTTCTTAGTATACTCCCCAACAAATTGTTGTAAGTTCTCAGTGTAAACAACCTCTCCAACTACGTTGATTACTCTAACCTCAAGATCCTGTACATCCTCTGACGTAAACGCCACATTAAATACATCTCTCGATGGGTTAGGATAAACATCTAAGTTATTGATCGATGTCCCACCTTCTAACCTATTCGTCGGCTGAGTCCACGTAACTAGCGGAGTCCATGAAAGAGAGTTATAAGCTCCTCCATTTGGATCACACCACGTACGTGCCTGACCTCTATATGTCTCCCCTGCTACTAAACCGTTCTTGTTCTTAGTGTTTGTACCATAAGGCACACCAAAACCACCAGCTAATGTCCAGTCTGATCCACTAGGGTTAGAAATACTGTCAACTCTAAGTTTAATTCTAACAAACTCATATACCCCATTCGAAGCATCCCAATCAAATGTCGCTCTAGTTGGTGTTGATCCGTATGCAGTAAGATTTGCAACGTTTGGACACTCGTCAGCTGTAGTAAATGGAGTACCATCTACCCAACCACCGTTACCACCACTACAATACCAAACCTTAACTCTCCACTCGTAAGTAGTAGCAAGCGTTAAGTTTCTGATTGGCTTCATAGTAGCCTGTGTACTGTTACAAATACCTGTGTTAGGATCATAACCTACTGGCGATGCAATATTCTTTGCAGACCATGCACTAGTACCAACTGGTCGGTACTGAATACGTATCTGGTCTACTCTACATACCTGGTTCCCATTAGCGTCATATGTATTCATGTTATCGAAGTTAGCATTTACTCTATCATCGATAATACCATCAATAAATAATCCAGTAATTGGACCCTCAGCACATACACTAGAATATGTACATGATGAATCATTACAATTAGCATACATATTATAATTATCTGCTGCAGGATCCATACATCCTGCCCAACCTGAACAAGAACCATCATCAAAATTAGCTAGGGGATTATAATTACAATAAGTTGGACCAGTACAGCCAAAAACAATTATTATGCAAGATCCATCTTCAAAGCAAGCTGAAGCATTATAATTTATAGCTGATGGATCTGTACAACCACTAACATAGCAACATGAGCCGTCATCATAATTTGCTAGAGAATCAAAATTTAAAGCCAATGAATCTGTACATCCGTCTATTGGTGGAAAATGTGCAATTACCACTCCTTTCATTAATTGTTGCACATGCGATTGACAAACATAATAAAAAGCCTGACAATTATCTGGAATAAAATATCCTGATGATCCATATTCAAAACTAAAACCTCCAAGTAAAGCTGTGGTATCATTTGAAAGCCAGGTAGAATCACTAACCTCAACAGCGTTATGACTGGATCCTAAAATAAAATTAATTGTATCACCAACATGACACACAATTGTATCTGGTGAAAATGACATTGCTTGAGTATGTATTGTATATGATGAATAATCACAATTACCATCATCAACATTAGCCAAAGCATCATAGTTGACAGCTGATGGATCTGTACAACCATAATTATTTGCTATAATAACACCAACCATTCCAGATGAAGCATGCGGTTGACAAACATAATAGTATGTCTGAACGTTATTTGGTATAAATATACCTGTAACACCATAAGCAAAAGCAAAACCTCCATTTGAAGTATTTCCCCCACTAATAAATGTGGATGAGTCAACTTCAACAGCATTATGGTTTGCTGATAAAATAAAATTGATTGTATCCCCAATATCACACACTATTGTATCTGGAGAAAATGACGTTGCAATAGTCTTGATTGTATACGAAGTAAGATTACAGCTTCCGTCATCAACATTAGCAAACTGATCATAATTTGTAGCTGTTGGCTCTGTACACCCATAAATTGGAGGCCATGCAGCAATTGCGTTATTTAACAAAGATTCAATCTGAGAAGCTGAAGTGGCAGTTACGCAGTTGTAGCATATTGTTGTATATGTTCTGTCTGGATAAATAACATAATAAGTAGGGGTGTAATTCATCTGATAATTAATAGCGTAAGGTAAAACATCATTAGCAATGGGAAAATCAATATTATAATTATTTATATAATTTAATACTGCAAGACTGTCTGTAGAAGAATTAACCTCTAATCCAATAAATCTTGCAGAATTGTTGCCATTTGGTCCATTTGTAATATAAGAATTAATTGTTCCTGGACTGTGCATTATACAATGTCCGCAAGTAATACTCAGAAAATCTAAAACTACTACATATCCACTGTCTAAATAATTATAAAGCTCATGATCATCACCATGTAAAACATCAGAAACTGTAAAATTTGGCGCACTTCCAGTTCCATTTAATAATCCATTTTGTGCATTCAAAAAAAAACTAAATAAAAAAAATGATAATATGTAAAAAAATTTCATTGAAAGTATCTAATATGATTATGTAAAATTAACAAAATTTAAAGTAATAAACAATTGAGTTGAGCAAATACAAATAAATTATGTTTTAAATTTAAAATTGAATTATGTTTTGGTATTTTTGTAAATCATTTCTAAATATGAGAACAGTTTACTTTATAACTTTATTTTTCTTTTTTTCATTCAGCTTAAATGGGCAAAACAATTTTACAATAAGTGGATATGTTCAGGATAATGCTTCTGGAGAAAATCTTATCGGAGTTTCGATATACGAAAAAGAATCTTTTAAAGGAACAGCTAGTAATCAGTATGGATTTTAT
>CEWK01054751.1_pt1 | contig 13074 bp, 13 predicted proteins | sample 531431 | NCBI WGS metagenome assembly CEWK01 (sample SAMEA2623059, study PRJEB7988) | marine metagenome | isolation source: saline water (ENVO:00002010), including
TGCTCTACCAACATTAAACTGTGTTTCTTGTTCTAATCGTGATACAGGTACGTTCAAAGACTCATATAGCTTACGCCTAAAGTATTGTACATCTTCTAGTTCACCTAAATTTTGCCCTCCAGGTAATGTTGTTATCTCTGTACCTCTACCACCTTCTCGTCTTGGTAACCAGTAGTCTTCAAGCATTGTAAGAAACTTTCTATCATCTCTTACTTCACCAGTGTTTGCGTCATATACTAATTTATTCTTATGCTTCACCATCATATCTCGTAGATATTGTTCAGCTTTTTGTTTTGGTAAGTTACCAACATCAATGTAGAATATTCTTCTTTCAGGTGCCCTTGCAAGTCTATAGATAACTGTAGCATCTTCTAGCATTCTCAACTGATTGAGAGGTTTTATTGCTTTATGCATGTGTCCTAATACATTATAGTTTCGTGTATCCATAACACCGCTGTGACAATATGCTATAGCATCAGGTGCTATTTTGATGCCTGAACCTGAGTCATTTGTACCTTTGCTTTGAAATAGATAAAATTCTTCGAACTTTTTTGATAGTACTTCTTTACCTAATGTGCTTGCAGTTTGTTCTATTGTTTTTCTGTTTCTTACAGGTTTCTTAACTTTCTTAATCTTTCTAGGATCAATATATCGTAGTTCTTTAATACCTAATCTAGGACTTTTTAAATCAATTACAATATGATAAAATAGTTTACCATCAACATACCAGTTACGAAACACATCATAACCTTTTGTGTTCATTTTTAAAAGCTTCAAGCAATGTGTAAACTCTTCTCTCATTATATCTTTAATATCGTCAGAGAGTTCTTCAATTTCATCTAAGTCCATCTCAACAGGCATTTTGTTATCGTCAATGATAATTGCTTCATTAACAATATCATCAATAGCTTTCTCTGCCTCTGGTTGCAGAGCCATCTCTCTATATTTTGTGATTAATTGAGTTTCACTTTTGATTCTATTATCTAAATCAACTGTTGTGCCGAAAGCACCACCCTCATTGATAGCGATAGCGCCATCATCTTGAGAAGGTGGTACAAATGAGGGAAGTGGTTGTTCTCTTTCGGGACGCCCTATACGAAATCCGAATAGTTCTACTGCTTCTCGCAGAAAACCTTTTCTTTCTTCTGCCATATTATATCCTTTACGTGTGTCTTATACTATTTATGACTCACGAAATCATCAATTCGGTTTAAATTCCGCCAGCGTTACCAGTAGTTCCGCCTGATACTTGCCAATAGTCGTACTGAAATGTAACAGTATACTCTTGAATTGTTTCAGCGTCCCACGCCATATCTATAGTAGATACTTCAGATGGGTACAATCCTACAAAATCATACACTCTTAAAATTTCACCTGTCTTTGAGAACTGAGTAACTTGTGCTGAAGCTTTGTATAGACTTGGAGCAGAACCACCAGTGGCTCTCAAGTTTCCTTGAACACTGTTGATTGAATGATTCCATTGTTCCATTGCATTTCGTATACTCATGTCTTCATCATTTATAATAGTAGGTGCCCACTCAGCATAAGTTCTATTTCCTGCAACTTTGATTTGTCTACCAAAGTATGGTACTTCGATTGTTCCCAATGTGGCGGCAGGCACTTGAGCGCCTTTACACATAAAAGGAACAGTAGCATCAGCAACTCCGTTTATAGGATTTGTGATATTTACTTGAAAGAGTGAATTTCTTGCACCACCTGATTTTAGGGCGCCAGCAAACTCATTTACGTTAAAAGCCATGTTTTTTCTCCTGTGTCCCTATTTATGTTGCTTTGCCTACTATTTCAGAAAATTCTATGCCTGAACGTACTGCTACAAAATTAAGTTGAATGAAGTTTATTGAACGTGATGGTTTGACATATATGTCACCAACAAATTCATTTCTATCAATCACTTCTCCTGTATTGTTTGTTCCGTCACATACAACTGCGAAATCTGTAATACCTCTTCGTCCTTGAACATCTCGTAAGAATGGTTCTACTAGATTTTTGAACTGCGATTGTGTGAAAGCATCGTTAAATTCAAATAGTGTGAATTTGGCTGCCGTTGCAATTGCTTTTTCTAGTACAATGAATAGTCTTCTTACGTTTATTCTATCAAAAGCACTTGGTTGTGTGAGCATTGTCTTATCACCAAACAGAACTGTTCCTTGTCCTGGAAATGATACAACTGGATTTACACCACTCTTGTAGAGTTCATCTCTATCTGCTTTCGATGGATTGAATGCTAGTTTAACTGCATTCTTGACATTACCTCTGTTATAACCAGCTGGTGAGAACCATGGATCTCTTGTCAAGTCTGATTGTACCATGAGTCCAGCTGTATCTCCGTTTAGAGGCACATATCTGAATATATCATTATACTTATCATACATGTATTTCCAACCTGAATCCATTACGCTGTATGAAGATGAAGGTAAGGTATTTCTGAATGCTACAATATCTTGTGCTTGTTTACCATCGTAGCTATCATTATTAACTACGTCTGTTCTTTCAGGTGATATCACCGCAACACAATCTTTTCTATGTTCAGCTATATTATTGATTAAATGTGTAGCAAGAGTTGTGTCGGCAGATGAACCTAATATAAGTGATACATCAACATCATCGGCTGATTTAAACTTATTATATCCAGCTGTGTAGTTTGCTGTTGTAGGTATACCACCATCTTTACCAAGTGATAAACTATTTGTTACTGGTTTTGTAGCACCACCAAAGCTATTACCTGAACCTGCTGTTCCGTCATTGCCTTTTTTAGCTTCTTGTCCAGCATTTGTCAAGTTTGCATTGTGGGCTCCCCACCATATCCAGTTTGAGTTATTATTGATAACATCTTTATAGAAGTTGTTCCCTCCTTGTTCAGTCTTAGCATCAGACGCTATTGACACATGTGAATATGATTCTATCATAGAACCTGCTGTTCCTGTGATATGTCCATCTTCATCTACAACTGCAACATGTATTGCATCGCCTTCAGAATTTACTGTGTTAGCGGAGATTGTAGTTGTCGGTGCATGATCAAATGAGTTGAAGAACTCCCATCTTCTTGTAATCGCACTGTTACTTCTAGTAAGTGTGTCGCCAGTATAGTTACTGTCTAGTGTGATGTTGTTACCAGATATTGCTGTAATTTTTCTTTGTTCTAAGTTCGTACCCAATAATAATATATCTCCAACTGTGAAGTCGGTGGTTAATGTTATTGAGTCTTGGTTAAATACCAAAGTTTTTGTGTTTTGAGTTATTGAATATGTTGCGGTATGCAGAGTACTAGCACTTTCGTAAGCCGCCTTGCTTTGACAGACAGATACTTTTACACTGTTACCTAATATACCAGGATATCTCGCAACCCAATCTCCACTGCTTGAGTTGTGTGAATATGCTTCGTTATAATAATCATCGTTTGAGATGTAGGCGGCAACAGTGCCAGAAACTGCGTTCTTTGCTACTGTACTGTCTACCACTCTCACTGTAACTAGAGAGTTACCATATGCTAAAAAATTGGCTGCCGTAAAGAAGTCATCGGCTGTATTTGCGTTAGGCTTGTGAAAGTTGGAAACTAATCTATCTTCAGAATCGATTAGTACTCTCTTATCAGCAGGTCCCCAACGAAAATGTCCAGCTATCGCTCCAGTTGTTGTTGAAACGGCAGGCACAACAGTAGTAAGATCAACTTCGCTTACATTTACTCCAGGTGATACTTGAAATGCCATTGTTTATCTCCTTCTAAGAATAACAAGATTTTAATCTATTGAATTACTCAATATTTATAAAAAGTGTTATTTAGAATACACTAAAGCTATCTTTGTTTCCTTTTCTGATAAATTCTTCTATATCTTCTTGTGAGTGAACAACACCCTCTTCTGGTTGTCCATCATCGATGATAGCAAAAGGTAGTGCTTCATCATCTAACATTCTCAGCTTTTCATCATAAATTTTCTGTCGTATGTCGGTATTTGTTATATCTCTAAAATATGTTTGTTTAGCTAACCAAGAAAATAAAACGCAACACATAACTAAATCATCATGAGAACCTTCTTCAGATTCATAACTACCACCCCTACTTATAAATGTTGATAATTCTACAATCGTTTCATAGTCTTGTACAATAAATTTATCTTGCTCAATCAAATCTTTTAGATTAGAACACCCTATTCTTTTTACTTGTTTTGTAGTTCTGATACCCATAGATGATGAACCGGAAAATCCACCACTTATTTGTTGTCCTGCCCTACCTTTCACAGACGTTGCTAACATATTTTCATACTCTAAATCTTGATGTAATATATCAGCGACTTGTTGTCCTATATCATTTATTTCTACTAATACGTAAGCTTCGTTATAATACTTTGCTACATTGTAAATAATAGTAGGGTATAATAGTGGTGATATATCCTTACTTCTATATTTTGCTACAAGTTTATAAGGCATCTGTGATATATCTACAACAATAAAAGCAGAATAATCTAAACCAACACCTCTTGACACATCAACAGACATTGTGTATATTGCATCTTGTTTTGGTTCTTCATATATCTCAACATCTTGCCATTTCTTTATAGGTGTCACATGTGCTAATACTCTAAGTTTAGTAGGGTGTATAAGTGTACCAGCTGAACCTAAAAACTCACACTCAAACTCTTGACGAAACTGTTCTTCAGAAGTATTTGCAACTGTTTCTTTCTTCCATTTCTCGTTTCTTCCTGGAACTTGGCTCCAGTGTACTTCTATAGGTACGTACTGGCTGTTCTTTTCTTCAGCATCAGTCCACATTTTATAGAAATGATTCATACCATTTGGTGTAGATACTATAATTACTTTAGAAGTTTGTCCAGAAGATATTGTAGGATAAACAGAACTGAAGAACTCTTCCGCTAGATTATTACCAACAAAGGCAAACTCGTCTAAGAATATGAGATTATACGAACCACCACGAATAGCTGACGATGAAGTGGCGGCGGCAACAACCTTAGAGCTATTCTCTAACTCAATGTTACCTTTATTCCATACAACAATACCTTGCTGTAACCATTTTGGTAAGTATTCATATGCAAACTGTATCTTACCTAATAAGTCTCTTGCAAGAGAACCTTTGTTTGCAAGAATGGCTATATTTTGACTATCTTTGAATAGTATCAACCATAATATATAAGCTGTGACTGTAGTTGATTTACCTGACTGTCTAGGTAGTTTACATATACTGAAACGATTTTTATTGAAAGTTTCAACCATTTCTTTTTGAAATTTATATAACTTGAAAGGAACAAGTCCTTTATCTACGTTAATAATCTTTACGTAGTTTTTTGCAAAATATACAGGATTTTTAGAACATTTTATGTATTCTTTGATATTTTCTTTATCAAAGTTTACAGATACGCCTTTTGCTTTTAGATTAGGATTACCAAGATATGTTAGAGTAGACATTATCTTACAGGATCTTTTTCAAGCAATAATTCTCTATTCTTTAAATGTTGCTCTTGTATTTCTTCTTTCGATTGTCCGTGATACGCAACTGCATGATGCTCATCTATCAATTTTTGATTTATATTATGTTCACCTGCATACCATAACTCACCAAGTATTCTACCAAACTTACCTTTCGCATCATATGTCTTTGTTCTTAATGTGACATCACCAGCTGTTACCCATTTAGTAAGAAAAGCTTTTGCTCTCTGTCCAAAAAACTTTTCTTTTACATCACTTGTTCTTGACTCTGGCGTATCAATACCATATAGTCGTACTCTTTCTTTATGTAACCAAACTCCAAAGCCTAAGTCTATGTCTACGTCTACTGTATCACCATCAATCACTTTTACTATTTTTACATTATATTCATACATCTTCATTCCTTCCGGATATCATTTTCTGCAACTCGGCTGTGCTACCAACAAATAAAGCATTTGTAACATTTTGAGGTTGTTGCTTATCATCATCTTCTTTTTTTAAGTCTTTAACTTTCTTTTGTATATCAAGTAAGTCTTTATTAGCATCTACAAGTGTCTTCGTAAGTTGTGCCACTACTTCAAATGCTCTAGGGTGTTCACTCGCTTTTGCTAAGTCAAGTAAGCTATCTAGTGCGTCTGTGCCCTTTTCGATAACGCCATATAAGTTTTCTCTTGCGTACTTATAATCGTTATCTACATCTTGAGGTACATCTGCTTGTTTCTTTTCTTTATCTACTTCCACTAAATCCGTCCCCACTTCGAAAACTTTGTTTAGTCCATCTGTCACATTATTTTTCATTAGTTAAAAAAATCTTCCCTATCAAAAGCAAAACCAAAATTAGAGTTTGCACTTATTTGTGAAATTGGTATACTCGCCGAACTATTAGATGTAGGTTGTCCGTTTGCAAGTAAACCTGGTGTCAAAGTAAGTCTTTGTAACTTAGTGTCACTAGTACTTATAATGACATTACCTGTTGCTGTATTTGCTTGAGGATCAAATGTATTAACAAGTGTTCTACGAATGATACCTTTATTTGTTACTGGTCCAAATAGATACCCTTTTATTTTAAAAGTAAATGTATATATGAGGGCTCGTCTTTCTTCAAAATTACCATCATAACTATCTTCTATTGTCATACCATTTAATATAGTAGGCACATCAACATATGTATTCAATTCAGGTACAATCTTTACACTGTTTGTCCACTCTGGACGAAAGTAAGGTAAGATTTGTTCTACAACTTGCACAGCATCTTCTTGATTAGCAAACATCGCATATAATGACATATCTAAATCATATGGCGCTGGCGTAAAAGTTTTTCTAAGTGAATTATTACCACCGCCTATGCCTAATTGTTTATGTGTTCTATTTAACACTCGTTCAGGTGCGTAGTTCATTGAAGTTAATTCAAATGATAATCTTGGTAGAACCATTGCTATCTCTCTTCTACCATCTGGATCTGCCCTAAGTTTTGCTAGAAACTTCTCTCTAGGTCCATAAGCAATAGGTACTCTTAGCTGTTGAACATTATCGCCAGCACTGTTAAAACGCACGACATCTATATCGTTAAACATATTACCAAACATGATAATATACTTTCTTATGGCGCTATGATAGTGAAACTGTCCAAACATTACCAATCAGTTCCTTCACTAAAAGGATTCAGTTCGGAGAAATCTATAAATCCTGATTTGTTAGTTTCAAAGAAAACATTGTTAGCTGTAGAGTTTTCATGAGTTGTATTTGCTGTAGCTTCTAATAACAATCCATCACCATCTTCAAGTCTAATGCCACCTGTAAATGTCTCTACTGAGAAAGTTACAGAGGGAACGAAAGGTGTGCCATTTACGTTTACATAACCTCTACCTTGATTTGTAATAGTTATGCCTGATACTTGTGTACCTGATATCTGTGCTGTACCTGTGGCTCTAATAGAATCTGGAGGATTACCTATAGTAACGCTAGGTGCATTTTCATAATATTTACCGCCACCTGTTATTATTATATTACCTATATTACCTTTTGCATCAGGAACTGCTATACCAGAGGCGGCAAAATGTATAGCATTATTAGGTGTACCTATCGTAATTGTAGGAGCAGAAGTGTATCCTGAACCACCGCTTTGAATTAAAATTTGTAAAAGCTGATTACCTGCAATAGTTGATGTAAGAACCGCATCATCACCTGAAGGTGATGCTGATACTGAAACTGGTGGAGCAGAAGTATAAAAACCACCATTCTCTGTTAATGTAACTGCACTTACTGAACCTCCTGAAATTGTAGCTGTAGCTGTAGCTTGTATTCTTTGCGTTGTTTCTGGACTGCTAAAAGTAACAGGTACATTGGCTATATAACCAGAACCTTGTAAATTTGAATTTACTGTAGCTCCTGTAACAGCTCCTGAACTTATTGTTGATGTAGCTATAGCAACTTGGGCGGCAGGCGGTGCACCAAATGTTACTGTAGGACTAGCATCATAATCACCAAGATTGCTTAACGATACACCTGTAACTTTATCATTTGTTAGTACAGTAGTACCCAATGCACGTTCTTTAGATGCTTCAAGAAGTATTTGAAAGTTAAGAACATTGATAGTATGTCTGGCAGCCAAGTCATCAATCGCTTTGACACCAGTGTCAATTCTTTCGTGGCTAAACTCAAATAGTTCGCAACGCAAATCATACATCTGTAGCTGTCCCATCTGATAAAAGATAGGTTGTTTATCGACATATTTTATTTCATATAGTTGTCCTGTAAGAGGAAAGAATATCAAATCACCTTCTACTGGACGATTTATTCTTTCTCCTTGTTCATCTATCTTTCTATCGTCTATAGATACTTCTTCTTGCCATCTTCTTTGTGCTATAGAAAAAGTTATCTGATCTCTCACTTCCACATTAAATCTTGAAAGAAACTCACCTTCACCATCAAATCCTTCTACGTTTTTAATATACATTTCTAATGGCAAAGCATTATCGAATTTAGATAATACATCTTCACCAAACAAATCATCTTCTTTTACGATTGTTCTAGGTATGTAAAAATTATCGTAACCATATATTTTGATAGATTCGATAATTAAATCTTCTATTAAATTTTGCTGTCCTGTGTGAGCAAAATTATCAAAATAAAAATTCGTTGGCATGTTATTATCCAATCATATCCATGACAGGCATGGAAAACTTTGATATTATTTCTTCTTCTAATCTTTTTATTTCTTCGTCAGCTTCGCTCCAGATAGTTTGTCCGTTAAATTGTACACCACCAGGAAGTTGTAAGCCTTCAAACTTCTTTAGATTTTCTCCCCATTGACGTTTGATAAGTTGTGTTGTATATTGTCTCAACCACCAATCGCCCCATACGGAAGTGTGTACATCTGGATCTAGCACTCTATAACATTCTATTATTATAAATTCACCTACAGTTGTCTTCTTTTCCCAATCCATGTCTATGTGTAATTTATCTGTATGTCTAGCGAATCTTATACTTTGTTTACCTACAAATATTTCTTGCATCAGTGCAATATTCTCCATGGTAGACACATAACCTGCAAACGCAGATTTGCTCCAGTCGTAGACTTCATTGAGTGTTAATTGATATCTGAGATTAAATAGATTATTAGCGTTAAGTCCTGTTCCTATTGGAAATACATTTATAACGCCACTTACATTTGCTGGTACTGTGATAAACTTATTTGTTCTATCTGTAGATGTTATTTGATGTTTAAGAAAGTCTCTTTCAGTACCATCATAATGATAGTCTCGGTAATATGCAAGAGCATCATCTATTCTATCATCTACCTGATCATCATCTATGTTTATTTCAACTACAGGGTGTCCTAGTCTTCTAAGACAATAATCTTTTAGTGTCGCTTTTGAATTAGGGGTTGACATAACTACTTCCTTATGCTAATTATGTCACTATTTATAATAACTAGTTAACTAGTCGCTCCAACTTTGCACTGGAACCGTTTGCTTGATTATAAAATTAGGAGAGGCAATCAATTGCTGACTACCTCCTTTCATTTTATATAAAGTAACATCACTAACAGTTCCTTTATTTTCTCTACTTAAACCTGCTGAAGTTCCTGGAGGTGCTGTGTTAGCAGTAGTTTTACTTGCACTTTCGTTTGAAGGCATGATATATCCTAACTATTAACTGTAAGGAACATTATTTTCTGGAAATGCGTAAAAAGCTTCTTCTGTTGCTGAAGTAAAGTTTGCATGTCCTGTTTTATGTACTCTAAAAACTCTGTATCTAGTTGAGCCATCTAATAATACGTCACCATCATCAAAATAGTTGTCTGTAGTACGAAATACATTCGGCATAGCACCTTTTCTAGGATCAGAAGTTTCATCTTTCATGGTACCGTCATATACGCAAGGTACTAACATATGATGATTTGCCGCCCCAGTTCCTGTAACTTTAAACTGTCTTTCTCCCATTCTAGGGTGCATACTACAATACTTACCAGTTGTTGTTGTTACGTGTCCAAAAGCATAATTGTAACTATCATAAGGAGTACAATTTCTCATTGTGCCTTGTCTATCAACATATTGACATCTATACATACCATTTCTATGATTATTAGTTGATGTATTAGAGGTACCATTATTATACATGGTATTCAGATTAAAGCCCCACCAACTCATGAAAGGACTATATTTGTTATTAGCTTGATACTGATAATCATCAATCGATTGAACATATTCTATATCATTCAAGCTCCAGTAAGCGTGATCTATACTTGTTTCAGTTCCGGTACTTTTTATCATTATAAAAAAAGTTGTATCATTAAGAACAATATGAGCTTCTTGAATCGAACTCATTGCATAGAACAATTTACCATAGTTGTAAGATGTTGAGGAATATTGTCCCCAAAAGCCACTATTAGTATACATTGCGTTGCCGCCGTCTTTGTCTTGATGTCTAAGTCTAAAATAATAACTATCAGTCCAGCCCATTTGTATTCTATTTTGTGCTTGAAAAGTAGATGGATTACCTTTAGCATAATGATATTTGTTTATCCAAAGATAGTAATCATCTTGTGAAGTATTAGATATAGAAGATGCTGATTGAGTATATATGCCTGACGTAGGGCTAGTTCCTGAAATTACACTGGCGGCTTTGTTGCAAGACAAAGAATTTAAATCATCAGTTGAAGTTTTAGTACCAGTTGCTAAACCAGCAACATCCAGCATAAACGTGGCTCTACTATATTCGTCACTCGATAATGATGAAACATATTTTATATACATATCTTAACTCCCTGTCCATTCTGTCCAGACATTATCTGGATCAGTTAACGTGTGTGTTCCTATCATTACAATTTCATGCTTACCATCTCTTGTACCACCCATCCACCAGTTTATTAAGTCAGCCTCATTTTCTGGCATAGGAGAATGATAATCACTAGCTAGATATTTTTCATCTATACCCAAATCAGCACGATAAACTGTTAAGGCTGTATCGGCAGTTGGAAATTCACCTTCACCTGAAAATAATTGAATGCCGTATAGTGCTATCACTTCAGCTTTTTCGTCTGCATCAGTCAATGCCATTTTTTAATCTCCGTTTTTTTAAATTTAATACCCTATTTATATTTATTCTATGCTTGAGCATAGTGAAAGATAATTTTCAAATTTGTACCTGGATCAGTTGAACCTATTTGAGTAGTATCTACTGTTAAATAATCATCTTCACTCATAGAAAAGCCTGTAGTGTTTTCTGCTTTTACTGCACTGGCGGCGATAGACATAGTTGCCGCCGATGAACCGTTTTTCTTTATTGTGATATTGATACTTGCTCCAGTAGGTGCCGTATCTACTCTTGCATCTATTTTGCTTATAGTTAAATTGTAAGGCGCATACCATCTAGCAGTGCCTGTATGTATAGTAACATTACCATTCTGATTTAGCGTAACTATGTTGGCGCCTTCTCCTCCACCTCCACCTGAGACAGCTTCTAAACTTATTTTACCTGCACTATGATCGTATGTCAGTACGTGATTGTCATTAGAATTAGTTATAGATTGATCAGCATCAAATTTAAAATTACCTAGTAAAACATCACCTGTACCATTAGGTTCAATATCAATATCAGCACCGCTTGTTGAAACAATTTTATTTCCATTTACATCTAAACTACCGCCTAATTGTGGACTCGTATCAGAAACAACATCAGATAAAGAAGCTTCTAAACTTATTTTTCCTCCACTGTGATCATATGTTAACACATGATTGTCATTTGAATTAGTTATAGATTGATCTGCATCAAAGTGAAAATTACCTATTAGAACATCACCCGTTCCATGTGGCTCAATGTCAATATTAGCATTGCCCGTACTTGCAATTTTACCACTAGCTTTTATCGATGTAAATGGAACTTTCTGTACCATGCTTTATATTCCTTTTTCTCTATTTATAATAGCATACGTTATGCTAGAGCCCAACCAGTTGGTATTGTATATTGAGCGCCTTGAGTGTGACTTATGATTTCTATTTGATGCGTTTGTTTTGAAGCATTTGTCCCATCAACCGCAACACGAAATCCAGCCGAACTTGAATCGGCATTAACACCATATCCTGTAGTAGATGCTGGATTCCTACCCCAAGTTCCATTTTTACCAAACCAAACTTGTCCGTTCGAACCGGCGGCTGTATCATAAGCTATCATTAATATATCATTAACGCCAATAGAGTTAGATCCGGATCCACCAAGTCCATATGCGTAATCGTTACTGGGCCAACCTTTACCATTGACAACGTGAATCCATGCACCACCCTGATGATATTTACCTGTACTTGTTCCGACTTGTAAACCTAACATTGGATCTGCGGAATTAGTAGTACTAATAAATTTGATTTCGAGGTAGCCTTTACCAAGTTTACCAGATTGTGATGATACCGCAGGTGCATCAGAGTTCTGCACATAAGCTTCAAGTTTATTATTAGCAGTATAATTACTATTGATAACAGAACTAGATGTATTAAATGTAAATGTGGTATTGAAAGCTAACGACACAGTTATAGGGTGAGAAATAGTTGAAACACCATCATTTGCCTTGAGTCTCAATGTGAAGCTACCAGCATGTGCATTATTAGTTGAAGGTACTAATGTAAATACACCATTATTCTCAACAACATTGGTTATCTGATTTGGATTTGCTGGATTTGTATCATATGAATAGGTAACAGGAAATCCTTCAGGATCTGAGGCGGCAATTGTTATTTGTGTATTCGATCCACTACCACTTAAATCATGTGTTGATGCTGGTGTTGTAGTCAGTCTTGGTGTTTCGTTATTACCAGTGCTTATTCTATCCCATTCTGCTCCGTCCCAGACATATAATGCTTTCGTATTTGTAGCAAAAGCATAATCTCCAACAGTATTACCTGAACTAGGAAATGCCGCCAAGTTTGCGTATACTGTTACCGCAGTATCAGCAACTCCTCCTGAGTTCCAAACGCCTTTACTAGAATTATAAGTGAATCCATGTGCTGTAGCTCCGTTGCTTGGACTATTTGGAAAGTTTAATGCCATTTATTATTCTCCTACCCTATTAATTACGCTAAACTCCAACCAGTTGGTATTGTATATTGTGCGCCTTGTGTA